>Ga0334886_1000011_pt1 | contig 295963 bp, 254 predicted proteins | sample GraSluR1_MG_9_FD_207232 | JGI IMG/M metagenome (GOLD analysis project Ga0334886, IMG submission 207232) | Sludge microbial communities from methane-producing bioreactor in Wageningen University, Netherlands - Granular Sludge_27_06-R1 | ecosystem: Engineered > Bioreactor > Anaerobic >...
GATATTCCCCTTCCTTATTTTGTCTCTTTACTATTGAAGCTGATGAGAATGAGAAATATAAACATTTATCCAGTCAAGCCACAAATGAAATTGTGTGCCTGATTGGGAATTAGTAAGCAGACCCTAAATACCGTCTATTGAAAGACCTACCAGTTTGCAATTAACGGCCGCAAATTGCTCCTCCATAACGGCAAAAGTCATAAATTCAGATGTACATACCGGAGTAAAATCAGCCGGGTGACTAAAGAGTATAACCCAATTTCCTTTAAAATCTCCGGGAAAACTAAGAGGTCCCTGAGTAGTAACCGCTTTGAATTCCGGGGCCGGATCCCCTATGCGTGGCATAGCAAACGTTCTTTCATTTTGATTTGTTTCCATAAAATAATTTATTGGTTTTGCTAAATATAAGAAAAAATTTGCAGATAAGAAAATGTCCATTAACTTTGTATTGAACAAATGCTCATAATATGGCACGTCCGAAAAAATTGAGAAAAATAACCAATCCTCCTAAAATAAAAGGATTTACGCCCATCCGGCCTTTAGCCGGAAAAGAAGCATCCCCGGTCCTTTTGGATTACGACGAGTATGAAGCACTGCGTTTGAGCGATTATGAACTGAAAAGCCAATCGGAGTCTGCCGTAGAAATGGGAGTATCCAGACCGACGTTTGCCCGTATTTATGAAAGTGCACGTCGTAAAGTGGCCAAATCATTCACAGAGGGGTTGCCGATTATATTCCAGGGCGGACCCGTTTATTTCAACAGCGATTGGTATTTCTGTAAAGATTGCAGATGTTGGTTCAATCATCTGAATAAAGTAGATCCGGTGATCATTTGTCCTCTTTGCCGGTCTTCCAACACAGAACAATCGGATGCTGGTAACGAAACAAAACAATAATAAATTCAACATACTATGAAAATTGCAATTACTTCAACCGGAAATACTCCCCAGGCGACTCTTGACAGCCGTTTTGGACGTTGTTCCTATTTTGTTATTTATGACACGGAATCAGGGTCTACGGAATTCATTCCCAATCCGAACAAACAAGCCATGGAAGGAGCCGGCCCCGCATCCATACAGCTGGTAGCATCCAAAGGCGTTGAAAAAGTGGTTTCCGGTGAATTCGGAGCCAAGGTCAAGGCAATATTTGACAGTCTTAAAATTCAGCTTGTCATTGTAAAAGATTGTTCCATGACCATTAACCGAATTATTGAAATGGTTTCAAAACAATAAAATTTCTACTATGAAAAAAATAGCTATTCCATTGGAAAACGGTCGCTTGTGTGCTCATTTTGGCCATTGCCAGCAATTTGCAATCATGGATGTGGATAACGACGCCATCGTATCTGAAACACGCGTCACTCCTCCCCCTCATGAACCGGGATTATTACCTGCCTGGCTGGCCGAAAAAGGAGTCAGTCATATCATAGCCGGCGGAATGGGGCAAAGAGCCCTTGCTTTATTTAAAAACCAAAACATTCAGGTATGTGTTGGCGCGGGATCTGAAGATCCTGTTGAACTTGTCAACGATTGGATAAAAGGATCTTTGTCTACAGGGGCCAACGCCTGTGACCATTAATTTTCCCTGTAAAAATGAAGATTGCCATTGCCAGTGGAAAAGGCGGTACGGGAAAGACATTCGTATCTACAAATCTATTTGCTGTCGCAGAGAAAGAAGCACGGAATGTAACGCTTGTCGACTGTGATGCCGAAGAACCTAATGTGACCGTATTCATAGACGGGAATACCATAAGTACGGATATCATTAACCAGCATCTTCCGGTAATAGACAAAGAAGCTTGCGTCTATTGCGGCAAATGCCGGGACTGGTGTAATTACAATGCTATCATCTGTCTGCCGGAAAACAAACAGATATACCTGATAGAAGACCTTTGTCATGATTGCGGCGCATGTTTGGCTGCCTGCCAATACAACGCCATCAATGAAATTGAAAAAAGACTGGGTACTGTGACCGTAAAACAGTATTCAGATACGGCCCGGATTATAGAAGCACGTGCAGATATTGGTGTTTATTCTCCGGTCCAGGTGATCAAGGCGACGCTTAACAAGGCAGACAATGCCGAATTGATACTGATGGACTCCCCGCCCGGAATTTCTTGTCCTTTTATTGCCGCCGTTGTTCCGGCCGATTATGTTGTCCTGGTTACCGAACCCACTCCTTTTGGGTTGAATGATCTGAAACTTTCCGTTGAAACCCTTGAAGAGCTGGAAAAACCTTTCGGCGTTGTGGTAAATCGTGCCGGCCTGGGTGATGACCGCGTATACGACTGGCTTGAAGAAAAACAAATTCCGCTTCTGATGAAAATCCCTTTCGACAAAAAGATTGCAAAAATCTATTCCCAAAGTCAATTGCTGGTCCAGGAAGATCCAATTTACGAAGCCCGTTTTCTGGAACTGCTTAAAACAATTCAAGGATCATGCAAACCATAAACGAAATATCCATTCTGAGCGGTAAAGGAGGGACCGGGAAAACGTCTATTGCAGCAGCCCTGGCAACCCTGGAAAAAAATACGGTAGCAGCAGATTGTGATGTAGATGCTGCCAATTTGTACCTGATTCTGCATCCGAATGATTACAGGACCGAAAAATATATTTCCGGACACAAGGCAGTAATCAACTACGACCTATGCACTCAATGCGGGTTGTGCAAGGATCACTGCAGGTTCAATGCCATTGAACGTAAGCCAGATCCTGATTATGCGGAAGGAAAGATCAGTATTGTTGAAACATCGTGTGACGGCTGCTGGTTGTGTTCCAGAATTTGTCCCGTCAATGCAATTGACATGGTCCCCAGCGATAAGAGCAATTGGTTTCTGGGTAACTACAGATACGGGAAAATGGTTCATGCACGTCTAGCCCCGGGAGAGGAAAATTCGGGCAAATTAGTAAGTGTGGTAAGGGAACAGTCCCGTCAAACAGCAGATGAATGCGGGGCAAAAAACATTATTATTGACGGACCTCCGGGAACCGGATGTGCGGCTATAGCCTCTCTTACCGGTGCCAACAAAGTGGTGGTTGTCACGGAGCCTACGGGCACCGGGCTTCATGACATGAAACGGATACTGGATCTTGCAGGCCGTTTTCAGGTTAAGAGATATGTAATAATCAACAAGTCAGACCTAAATACAGAAATTAGAGACAATATCTGCAGTTGGTGTGAAAAAGAAGGTATCCCCGTAATCGGGAATTTACCGTTTGATCCCCGGATGGTACATTCAATGGTGGCATGCAAGAGCATCCAGGAATGGGCTCCCGATTCGGAAATATCAGCTTCAATTCATAAAATTAACGAACTTTTAACACAGAGCTAACCTACACCCCCGTTGCCTGTTCCAGTACTAAACGGGCTTCCCTGTCCGGATCATTCATTACTTTGGAATGTACATTCAGCACCATAGTTTCACCGTTTTCCCGGGTATATTGAGGCCATTCGGGCAAAGATCCGCCGTTGGGATCCCCGGTTTTCATAAACTGAAGCAAGGCGTCTGCCATTTTCCGGGATAATGTTCTTGGGATTTTACCTCCGCCGGTATGCGTCACCATCAGATCTGTATTGCAAAACCAGAAACAGATATCAACACAATGGAAAGCCCTCATCCTTCCGTCAAACAGTGGCGGTTCCCATCCAAACCAGGCCATATATACCGGGGCGCTTTGCTGTAATTTGGTGTTGGCTGCATTAACGACATTTACCCTGCTTGAGTTTATCAAGGCTAATATTTCAACGGGCTTTTTGTCCGCAAACTGTCCTGCGTAGGCAGCTACTATTTCATAAGCATCCTCCCCGTAACGGTCCTCCAACTGTTCAACTACCTGATCCAGAGAAATGTCCTCCAGTTCCGGACGGTCCCGGTTGGGATTCCATTCATGAAAGGTAGTGCAATAGATCATTGGTATATCTGGGACGGCAGGGTCGTTAGCGCTGAAATAGGTGCCTTCCGGTAATACCGCACCGTCGGCAACCGGTCCAAAACCACCACGAATACCTTCTCCTTCAATTTGTTGGTTAAATTTAGCAGCTGCCCGATTTGCCAGTTCCAGGTAATCTTCCCAGGGCATCTCCTGTAATTTTTCTATTTGCGATGGATCCAGTCCGGCTTCTTCCAGGATAAATGCTCCCAGGGCGGCTGAATATTCAGGATCCCCGGCTTTCACCGAATTTCCGCTCAATGCCACGGCTTTATGGACCAATCCTTTGGCCAGAGGCATCGTCGCTATTGCACTGACTTTAGATCCGCCTCCTGATTGGCCAATGATGGTAACGTTGCCCGGATCACCTCCAAAATTCTCAATATTATCATGAACCCAACGCAAGGCAGCAATGATATCCAGCAGTCCTACATTTCCGGAATACTTGAAAGCTTCACCTCCTGCTTTTGAGAAATCAGAAAAACCAAAAGCATTCAGGCGGTGATTGACCGAACAGAATACCACATCTCCGTAGCGGGACAGGTTTTCACCGCTGTACCCGTTTTGTTCAATGGAATTCCCGCTGGAAAAGCCGCCCCCGTGCAACCATACAATAACCGGCCTTTTTCGGACATCCAGGGCGGGTGTCCATACATTCAGCCGTAAGCAGTCTTCCCCTATTTCATCGTAATTCCACCTGTCCACAAATGCCGGGTAGGATTCAGAGTCGCGCGGATACCTGATGATCTGGGGCGCCGAGGTGGGGAAATAGACGCAGGGAAGCACACCTTCCCAGGGTTCCGGGGGAGATGGAGGCATGAACCTGTTTTTCCCCGAGGTGTTGGCCCCGTAAGGAATGCCCATAAAATGATAAATGTCCCGGAGTACATACCCTTTTACTTGTCCGTAAGCGGTGGAAGCAACGGCAATGTCTTCCCCGATGAAGAGTTGTTGTTGGTCAGGGGCATTATTCCCATGCCTGGAACCGGAGCAACCTCCGACCGTAAGTGCAATCAATAAAAAGACAAAGAGTGTATTGTATTTCATAAGATTTAATATTTGATGTTTTTCACTTTTTCCCAATCAATTTTATCTGTACTCTGTGCAACAGGCACATGCGGAATTTCCGCTCCTTTTCTTACCAGGATCACTGCAGGTATCTCTCCGGCGTCAATCCGGTGCCAACCGGCAGTGTATGTTTTTCCGCTCTGGTAATCCACCCACCGATCACCCGGCAAATAAACAAAACGGGATCCGGCACTTTCAAAAAGAGGTGCCACCAGGATGTCTTCACCGAACAAATACTGGTCCTCTAACTGCCAAACGGCAGGATCATCGGGGTACTCTACCAGCAGGGCCCGCAACATTGGCAATCCGGTTTGCGTACACTTTTCCGCTTGTTGCAGGATATAAGGCATCAGGGAGTATTTCAACTCGGCAGATTTGCGAAAAGCATCTGTGAAATCTTCACCGTAATACCACGGTTCGGTGGGAGGAGCTCCATGCACACGGGTGTGTGATGTCAAAAATCCGAAAGGCAGCCAGCGACGGTACAACTCCTCGGGACAACTCTGTACAAAACCGCCAATATCGTGACTCCAGAACGAAAAACCGCTAAGCCCCAAAGACAATCCACTTCTGAGAGTCGTCAGCATCCCAATATCGGTATTGGAAGCATCTCCTCCCCAGTGAAGGGGATACCGCTGCGATCCGGCCCAAGCACTTCTGGCCCACATGATGGTTTCATTTTTCGTTTTGGCGGTTATCTCGGCAACGGCTTTATTATACCTCAGGGGATAAAGGTTGTGTTCGTACAAGCCGCCTTTCCCGCTGGCATAATATCCGTTCAACGGCGCGCCTTCCCCAAAATCAACCTTGATCGCTCCCACACCCATTTTCAAAAGGGCTTCCAGTTTTTCCTGGTACCAGATTACGGTTTGGGGATTGGAAAAATCAAGAACCACGTCTTCGTAAGGAAGTCCTCCTTTTTCGTTTTTAACGTAAAGACCTTTTTCAATTAATTCCGGGAAAAACTTGTTTTTGGGCGTGAAATAAGGCAATTGCCACAAGGAAATGTGGAACCCGTCTGCCAGAAGGTCATTGATCATCTTCTGAGCATCCGGGAAACGGTCCGGAGCAAATACGTAATCACACTGCCAGTCGGTCTGGAACCAGCCTGTGTCAAAATGGATCACATCTGACGGGATCCTGTTATCCCTTAGCCGTTGTGCGATCTCGTACCCTTCTTCCTGTGAAAAGTAGGTGATACGGCTCATCCAGGTCCCGAAAGACCAGATAGGAGGCATGGTGGCTTTCCCCGTGAGGTTGGTATACTGATCTATGATTTGTGACGGCTTGCCCCAAAAAAGGAAAAGATCCAGGGTTTCATCGGCCATGAACAATTTGGAAGCGCCTGCATGGGAAGCCCCGAAGTCGCACGTAACCGGGGCCGATGTGTGCATGAACATCCCGTATCCGCGGCTGCTGAAAAAGAACGGAATGGGTTTGTACATCTGATCACTCTCAGGACTTTGCGGATCGGTTACAAACAAATGTACTTCCTGTCCCACTTTGTTCAGAGCGGTGGGAGATTCTCCGCAACCGACTATCTTTTCACCCGGATGCAGGGAAAAAACGGGATTGATGCTCCTGATATTGTCAGAGGCTCTTTTTATAAACTGAAAAGGCAACACTTTAATCTGGGTGGAATCATTGTCTGCCCAATGCCGGGTACGCGTAAGTTCCTTACCGTTCTCATCACACAATAGAATGGTGAAGGGATATTCCTTTATTACAAGATTTCCGGATTGCCCCTTGTAAATGTGAGATCCTTCTTCATAACTATATTTCCAGGTCTCGTCGGAAGGCGGAGTGCCGTAAAGCATCAGGGATTCTTCTTCCGGGAAGATGACGGGAGAAGTGTATACCCTTAAACGAACCGTAACGGGAGAAATAAAATCAATTTGAAATTGCAATCGGGGATTGTTTTCGTATTGTGTTTCCGGGAAATCCAGCATATCTAGCGGCTGAGGCAACACGGTAGTAGTGTTGAACGCTTGTCTGGCATACAAGCTGTGACGTTTCCAGCTGATGATCCCGCTTGCCGTTGACGGGTCAAAAGAGGACAGGGAATCGGCAAAAAAGTATGTGTTGCTGAAATCCTCAAAATCCTTGCTTACATCAACGGCCCGGCTTTGCAGGTATGGCTGCGCAAAACCCTGGAGGAACAGGAACAATGCTCCCGTCAGTATCAGAATTCTTTTCATAAAAAATAAGTTTTATCAGATTTGTGCCTTCTTGGTTTTTCGTTTCCTCCCGTAAGCGTCTGCTGCTCTCATTGCGATAAAGACCTTTTCCGGATCTACTTTTTTCTCTTCGTGGTGGATGGCTTCAGTAGGATGGCATGTTTTTACGGCAACCTCCATCAGCCGGTCCCGGCTGATATTTCCCAGATTTAGATCCTCAAATGTGGTGGGCAATCCCACCGCTTCGCAAAAACCGTAAACTTTTTCTTTTTCGCTTACCGGCGCTCCCGTCAGATGCAAACCGGCAAGCACCCCGAACGCAACCTTTTCCCCGTGGTAGAAAGAATGCGTTTCTTCCAGCACGGTCAGCCCGTTGTGTATGGAATGGGCCGAGGCAAGCCCGCAACTTTCAAATCCCAGCCCGCTCATTAATATATTGGCTTCTATTACGGCAGAAAGTGCTTCAGAGGTAAGGAACAGGTCACAGTCTTTTTTGGCCTGGACACCGTATTTCAATAATGTCTTGTAACAAAGGTGTGCAATAGCCATAGTTGTGTGAGTGGCGTAACCTCCGCATTCATTCGAGGATCCGGAACTTTTGCATGACCGGGCCTCAAACCAGGTAGCCAGAGCATCTCCCATACCCGAGACAAGAAACCTTGTGGGAGCCTGTGTAATAACGCTTTCATCAACCAAAACTGCCTGAGGGTTCATCTTCAGATAGTATACCCCTTCAAAAATGCCATCACCTGAATAAATCACACCGCATCCGCTGCACGGGGCATCCGAAGAAGCAATGGTTGGTACAATTATTACAGGAATCCCTGTTGAATCGGAAACAATTTTAGCCGTGTCTATAACCTTCCCCCCGCCCATGCCTATGATCACATCCGTCTTGTCATGATGTACTTTAGCGGCCAGCCTTTCAAGTTCCTCTCTGCAACATTCGCCCTGAAAAGTTTCTATGTGAATCCAGTCCCATCCGTTCTCAAATTGATACTTAGGCAAAACATGGATAATAACGGACGGGGATGCCAGTAAAAGCCCTTTGTTGCCAAACGATTCTGTCAGGAATTTTAATTCGTTTAAAGCATTTTTCCCTTGGATATATTTACCCGGAAATACAGCCTTCAGAGGTTGTCTGACGGAATTTTCATCCTGTATAAGTATCATGTAAATGAGGTGTTGATTATAACAAATATATAGATAATTACAATATATGGGTAATTTGGTTAAATTAGCACGTCAAGGTCAATGTAAAAGAAAATGGACACTTCCGTCATAATCATGGACTTTACAAAAGTTTACCGGAACCAGTTTTTTTATTTAAAAACCCCATACCACTTTATAGATTGCACAGATATTGACGGTTCTGATTGCTACTGTGATAGTGAAGCAACAAAAATGATCCGAAACAGAATAGCGGATCTGCCGGTAAACGCCGTTCATTTTATTGACTCTGGAAACCACCATTACATAACGAAATTCTGGACAGACAAGATCCGTAGCGATTTCATACTGGCCGTGGCAGATCATCATCCGGACATGCAGCCTCCCCTGTTTGAAGACATCCTTTCCTGCGGTGGATGGGTACGGAAGGTTCTGGACACAAATCCTTTTCTAAAAGAGGTATGGTTTATTGGGGTTGCCCCTGAATACGAACTGCCCCGGGAAAAATACAGAATATGCAGGTATCCCGAAAAACCTTCTCCCGTCTTACCGGTTTACATATCCATAGATAAAGACGTTCTCAGTCCTGAAGTTATTACTACCAACTGGGACCAGGGAACGATGACCTATAATCAATTACAGACAGTTTTAAAAGAGATCATGAACCGGCACCGGGTTCTGGGAGTGGATATCTGCGGAGAATGTCCTACTTGTATTGACAACAGAAGCGACCGCGTAAACGGTCGTTTGCTGAAGCTATTTTCCTGTATTTGAAAGGTTCGCGCGAAGCAAAGCTTCTTTAAGGGTTTCCAGGGGGAAATTTGTTTTTGGTTCATACAGCAGGAAGAAGACCGGACTCATATTATTCGGACCCAACTGCTCCATTCCCAATATTTGCATACCACCCTGCCCGAGTTCATTTCTGAAACTACTCGGTAAGTTTTTACTGACAACATCCATCACCTCTTTTTGCCAGATCACCATTTTTGGATACATGTCCTTTTGAAGTTCCGCAAATTCGCCCTCGTGATTATCCAGGATTTCCCAGCATCCTGTGATGATATCCCTCATCACTTTCTGAGACCGGTTGTAATAATCAATTTCACTGTCACTCAGCTGATAAACCGTATCTTCTTTCATCTGTAACAGCTTCATTTGAAAATTCATGATACTGTCTGCCATAACACGTGCCAGCGCCCGGTATTGGTCAATTTGTTGTTTCTCCCCTTCATTTAATACCTTATCAAACTTAACACGTTGCAGTTTCAATTCCGGTTCAATGGTCCGGGTAGTGTAATCCAGCACTTCGGTCACAATCCGCTCCACTTCCTTCTGCATGGTTTTTCGCACACAACCTGCAGTCAGTGCTGCAATCCCTATTATTACCGCCAGACCGGCTATGCCCGCTATGCGGTTACGTTTTATTCTTTTTATCATACTCAAATATATGAAAAAAAAGGGTACGTCGTACACATTGTTCTTTTTGCTGTATATCAGCAGATTAACAAAAAGCACCCCCCAGGGGTACTTTTTGTTAATCTATTGGCAATCAATTCAAAGAACAATGTGTACGACGTACATAAATTTGTTTATATTTGGACTATGAAAAGAATATTACCTTTTGTACTTATGTTGGGCATCGTTTGTGCCTGTGAAAAAAACAAGCCTGAACAAGAAAGAATATTCAAAGAATTTTATACTTCAACATTATGGAAAACAGACAATAGTATTGAAGAGAATAAGTTGACAGGAGAAATGTTCGCCTATGAAAAATATTCGGACAGAGAATATTGGAAAACCCTTACATCCAATGTAGATATGCTGGAAGCACTTATGATTCCTCAGGAACAACTTTCATGCATGTCAACACAAAACCTTGCCAGAACATGTACAGTATATCCGTTCAATATTACTTATATGGCATTTGTGGGTTTATCTACCACATCCATCGACGGAATCTTTCATATTATGAACAATTTCAATGGGTATAAACAGATTCAGAGAAGGCCTTCAGGCCCGCAGGAATTGCTGAAAATTTATATGGGGCAAAAAGTGAAAATGGATGGTAAACACGAAGGGTGGTCTTCAGATTACACCCGGGCCAATTCTTTTATGGATATTTCAGCTATGGAACTGGTTCTTGCCACTGCCGTGGATGCCGGAAGGTTTACAAATGATGAGATCACAGATATGATACATGCCATGTGGGAAAAAAACAAAGATTTTCTTGATTCAGGACTGTATAGTTGGAATGGAGCAATTTGCTATTGTTACGTGCTTGGCGCTACCATCGCCTTCCATCATGCCCCGGATTTGTCTCAAAACGAGAAAACGCAATTGAAGACTTTTGTGCTGTCAGGAGGTGACACAACATGTTATTCCGGGGATATCGGGACCATTACTGAACTTGTTGCAGATAAGCTTAATGCAATTAACTAATTATGGTTCAACTTCTTTTTAGTATATTTGTTGTTGTACTAATAAAATCCCCCTGTCATGAGAAATTTTTTCCTGTTCATCACTTTGACATTTGCTTTCCTGACTGTACCATCTTGCGATGTACTTCCTGACGAAACAGAGGGTTCCGATTCCTTTAGCTGGGAGCTTATATTGGAGCAACCCTCATCAGTACCTATCGGCCTACAGATCTGGCAATATGCAGATTTTTACAGCGACGGTACCTTTGTGCTTTCGAAAGAATACCTTTATTCAAGTACAGATACAGAGACGTTTCAATACACCGATTCCGGCAATATTATCCGAATACACAACATGTATGGCAAAGATTGGGTCGGGACTATGCCCTCCGATGCGATCCGGGTTGGAGAAAAAGTCCAGTTCAAAGAAGACGGAGCTGGAAGCGGATATTTTGCACTGAAGTACCTTGGGAACTGATCAGCCAGGTCACAAAGCTGAGATACAAAAAAAAAACAAGGCATCATCCGATGTCTTGTTTTGCTTTGTAGCGGAGGGAGGACTCGAACCTCCGACCTTTGGGTTATGAGCCCAACGAGCTACCAACTGCTCCACTCCGCGGTATAGAAATACAAAGGTAAGGGTTTTATACCGAAACTCCAAACATTTTCATAAACTCCTCACTTTCAAGAGTTTGCTGTTTACCCGAAATAATATCTTTTACGGTTACACGGCCGTCGTGCAATTCCTGGCTCCCGATAATGGCTATATGATGAACCCCGCGACGGGTGGCGTAATCAAACTGTTTCTTAAGTTTCACTTCATCCGGATACAACTCACATGCGATACCTGCAGCACGCAATTTGTTAATATAACGCAACGCCTGAACGGCTTCTTCCTTACCCATATTGAAAAAGACAATGCCGGGAGCATCCATTACAGTTTCAGGAAATTTTTCCAGGCCCAGTAATACGTCATATATCCTGTCAGCACCGAATGATATCCCCACACCGGACATGTTGTTCAACCCGAATATACCGGTCAGATCATCATACCTCCCGCCCCCGCATATGCTACCTATGGAAAAATCCTTTGATTTAACCTCAAAAATGGCTCCCGTATAATAATTCAGACCTCGAGCCAGGCTTAAATCCAGTTCCACAGACAAGCCAACACGCACCTGCTCTATCATGGAAAACAGCCATTTCAGCTCTTCCACGCCTTTCAACCCGATCTCTGACCCGGCATCCTCGAACAGCCGGTTCAGAAAAGCGATCTTGGAAGTATTTATACCCTTGAACAGAAGCAGAGGTTCCAACTGAGATAAGCCCCGGGCAGAGATACCTTTTGCAAGAAGCTCTTCTTTTACTCCCTCAAGCCCCGTCTTTTCAAATTTATCTATGGCTACGGTAATATCAATCAACCTGTCTGGGTATCCCATCACCTCTGCGATTCCGGCCAGCACCTTGCGGTTGTTGATCTTCAACAGCACACGTATGTCAAAACGGCTGAAAACGGAATCCACCAGCTGGACCATTTCAAATTCGTTGTATTGGGAATCCGATCCTATCACATCGGCATCGCACTGAAAAAATTCCCTGTAACGACCTTTCTGGGGTCTGTCGGCACGCCACACAGGTTGTATCTGGTAACGCTTGAAAGGAAAAGTCAATTCATTCTGATGCTGTACCACAAAACGTGCAAACGGTACCGTCAAATCATAGCGCAGTCCTTTCTCACAAACCTTAAGCGATAAGGCATTGGAGTCTACGTCGGCCGCATCTGCAGGAACTTTTCCTGCCAAAGGGACAAAACTGTCCCCGGAATTAAGGATCTTAAACAGCAGCCTGTCTCCTTCCTCACCGTATTTACCCAGCAAGGTGGATAAGTTTTCCATAGCCGGGGTTTCAATGGGAGCATAACCGAATTCTTTGAAAACGCCTCTTATGGTATCAAATATGTAATTCCGGCGGGAAGCTTCTACCGGGTTGAAATCACGCGTCCCTTTTGGTATGGATGGTTTTTGTGCCATAATGCTATTGGTTGGTCTATGCAAAAATACATCAAAACTGTGTACTATAAAAAAAATGCCCCATATTTATGGTTATGAAACAGATAGCCATATTAATCCTTACCGGCCTTTTCCTGGGAGGATGCTCCCCAAAGGCCAACGGCCAGTACGATGCCGTGAAATTACAGAAAAACAATCTGGATCAGGTCATTGAAGCCATGACACTTAAGGAGAAAGTGTCTCTGGTTGTGGGAGGCGGTATGACCGGATCTTCCATAGGAGCCGCCGGCATTACCCGCCCCATTCCCCGCCTGGGAATCCCCTCTTTGGAACTGTCCGACGGACCTGCAGGCCTCCGGCTGAAATCCGCGGAAGCCACCTGGTTCCCGTCTGCCTCCCTGCTGGCCTCCACCTGGGACACATCACTGGTTTCAGAGGTGGGAAAAGCTATGGGGGCCGAGGCTTTGGCTCACGGGGCGGATGTGATTCTGGGTCCGGCCATGAATATTCACCGGCATCCCCTTTGCGGAAGGAACTTCGAATACTACTCGGAAGACCCGCTGCTGAGCGGGAAAATGGCCTCGGCAATGGTTCTGGGCATCCAGGCGACCGGAGTGGCTGCCTGTCTGAAACATTTTACCTCCAACAACCAGGAAACCAACCGGGACAATAACAATGTAATCGCAGACGAGAGGACACTAAGGGAAATTTATTACAGGGGTTTTGAGATCGCGGTCAAGGAGTCTTCACCTAAAACCATCATGACTTCCTACAACCGGATCAACGGAGTTTACACATCGGAAGACAAGACCCTGCTGACAGAGATCCTGCGTTATCAATGGAAGTTCAACGGAGTCGTCATGACTGATTGGTTTGGCGGACAGGATGCCCCTGGTCAGATACGGGCCGGGAACGACCTGCTGGAACCCGGAAGACGTTGGCAGCGGCGTGCAATAACGGAAGCCGTTAAAAACAGAAAAATGGACGAAATTTCGCTCAATATTTCTGTTGAACGCATCCTGAAGCTGGTAGCAGATTCCCCGTCTTTCAGAAAACAGGCCCAAAACGACACCCCGTCGGCAACAGAAAACGCATCAGTGGCACGCAAAGCCGCGTCCCGGGGCATGGTGCTTCTGGAAAACCGGAATGCCCTTCCTTTAAGCGATACCATCCGAAAGATCGCCTTGTTCGGAGTTTCTTCCTACCGGTTGGTGGCCGGAGGAGTGGGCTCCGGAGAAGTGTACGCCGCTCACACCGTTTCTCTGGCAGAAGGGCTGGAAGAAGCCGGGTACCTCCCCGATCCATTACTCAGGGAACGGTACAATTGCTACATTGATAGTGTTTCCCGGGCTTACAAAAGAAAATGGAAATCCATCTCCCAACGGATACTGGGTCAGGGGTTGCCTGCAGAAACGAATCCCGGGACAACCGCTATTGCCCGTGCCGCCAAAGAGAATCAGGCTGCCCTGATCACACTGGGACGACGGACGGGTGAATTCTCTGACCGGAAAATGAACGGAGATTACCTGTTGACAGCTACTGAAAAGGAATTGATAAAAAACGTTTCAGAGACATTCAGGAAGGCAGGTAAACCTGTCATAGTAGTTCTGAACGTGGGAGGCATTGTGGAAACGGCCTCCTGGTCTGACAATCCCGATGCCATTATTCTGGCCTGGATGCCGGGACAGGAAGGCGGCAGGGCCCTGGCCGATATTCTCTCGGGAAAAGTGAATCCTTCAGGGAAGTTGCCGGTAACCATCCCGTTACGCCTGGAAGACTGCCTTTCCCACCGGAATTTCCCTCTGGAAGATGTTCCGGTGAACTGGTTGTCTTTCATAGGAAAAAAACAAACACAACCGGAAACGGACAGGCCCAATATAGATTTTACCCAATACGAAGAAGGGATCTACGTGGGATACCGGGATTTTGACAAAAACGGGAAAAACGTTGCCTACCCATTCGGATACGGGCTCTCCTATACGGATTTCCGGTATTCAAAGGCCCTGGCCCGCCTGGAAAGCGAAACAGTAGTAGTGTCCTGTCAAATAACCAACACCGGGGAAAGAGCAGGAAGGGAAGTGGTACAGGTATACGTATCTGCACCGGATAGTGAAGTAGATAAGCCGGTGCAGGAACTCAGAGGATTTGTTGCGACTTCGCTGCTGGAACCCGCAGAATCTCAGGCAATCACAGTGGTCATACCCCTGGAAGCCCTGGCTTCTTTTATACCGGAAACAGGATGGGTGGTGGATCCCGGAGAATACACCTTCCGCATAGGATCTTCTTCGCGGGATATCCGTCAGGAAGTCACACTCCCAGGTATTCCAGAATTGATTTTGCCGCTTCACGCCCCGCTCCCATGGCCAGAATTACGGTTGCTGCCCCGGTAACCACATCGCCCCCGGCAAATACTCCCGGTCGCGAGGTGACACCCTTGTCATTGGCAACGATTCCGTTGTGACGGTTGATCTCCAGCCCGGGTGTTGTCCGGCCTATCAGGGGATTGGAAGATGTTCCCAGGGCAATAATGGCCACATCGCACGGAACGTCAAACCCGGACCCGGGTATTTCCACGGGCCGGCGACGTCCGCTATCGTCGGGTTCGCCCAGTTCCATGCGGATGCATTTCAACCCTGTCACCCATCCCTTTTCATTTCCCAGCACCGCCACGGGATTGGTCAGCATCTGAAAGGCCACTCCTTCTTCTTGGGCATGGTGCACTTCTTCCACGCGGGCAGGCATTTCTTTCTCGGTCCGCCTGTAAACGATCGTCACTTCCGCTCCCAGGCGCAACGCCGTTCGTGCGGCATCCATGGCCACATTCCCTCCTCCGACAACCGCCACGCGCCGGCCCACGTAAATGGGTGTGTCCGAATCGGGAGCATAGGCTCCCATCAGGTTGCTGCGCGTCAGGAATTCATTTGCCGAGACGACCCCGTTCAGGTTCTCGCCCGGAATGCCCATAAATTTGGGAAGTCCGGCGCCCGATCCCACAAAAACGGCATGAAACCCTTCGTTGTCCATCAGTTGATCGATTGTAACGGTGCGTCCCACCACCACATTGCATTCAATCTTTACACCGAGTTTACGGACCTGGTCAATTTCGTAATCCACCACTTCTTCCTTAGGCAGACGGAATTCCGGGATCCCGTATACCAAAACGCCTCCGGGTTTGTGCAAGGCTTCAAAAACGGTAACATCACAACCTGCTTTGGCCAGATCCGTGGCACAGGCAAGTCCGGCCGGCCCGGACCCGATTACGGCTACTTTTTTGCCGTTGGGTTTGATCTCCTCCTCCGGTGTGTATTTGTTCTTTCGTGCCCAGTCAGCCACATAACGCTCCAGTTTTCCTATTGCAATGGGTTCGTGCTTGATGCCCATGATACAGGCCCCTTCGCATTGGGATTCCTGTGGGCACACCCGCCCGCACACGGCTGGCAGAGAGGAATCTTTCCCAATGATGGATGTTGCTCCGGGCATATCTTCGTCCAGAACGGCTTTAATAAATTGCGGAATCTGAATGGTTACGGGACAGGCAGCCACGCAACGGGGATTCTTGCACTGGATGCATCGTGAGGCCTCCAGCAATGCTTCATTGTGGTTGTATCCGTAACTAACCTCTTCAAAATTGCGGCTTCTTACTATAGGGTCCTGTTCCCGAACCGGAACTCTTGTCTTTTTATCCATTCTTCAATCCGATTTTGCATTTATGGTCCGCTTCCGCCTCTTGTGGTTTATACATGGTTTGTCTTCTCATGGCTTCGTCAAAATCTACCTGGTACGCATCAAATTCCGGCCCGTCCACACAGGCAAATTTCGTTTTTCCGTCCACCGTAACACGGCAAGCCCCGCACATGCCCGTACCGTCAACCATCAGCGTGTTCAAACTGACTATCAAAGGAAGGTTGTATTCTTTTGCCGTCAATGTCACGAATTTCATCATGATCATAGGCCCAATGGCTACAGCCTGATGGTATGTATTGCCACTTTCCATCAATTCTTTCAGCTTAGCGGTAACCAAACCTTTAAAACCATAGGAACCGTCATCCGTACAGACATACACCTTTTCCGCAACCTGTTTCATTTCTTCTTCCATGATCACCAGGTCCTTTGTTTTGGCACCTATGATCACTTCCACGTGGGCCCCTTTTTGGTGTAAATACTTTACTTGCGGGTATACGGGAGCCGTTCCCAGGCCTCCGGCTACAAACAAGTATTTTTGGTTGCGCAAGCTCTCTTCATCTTCATGGATAAACTCGGAGGGCAATCCCAAAGGACCCACAAAATCGGAAAAAGACGCTCCTTCTTCCAGGGCATAAATTTTCCGGGAGGAAGCTCCAACGCGCTGGGTAACAATAGTCACAGAACCTGCCAGCGGATCATAATCGCATATGGTCAGAGGAACCCTTTCTCCTTTTTCACCTACACGAACTATTATGAATTGTCCCGGTTGGGCACTGGATGCCACACGGGGTGCTGACACTTCCATCAGACAGATATCGGGTGCCAGGATTCTTTTTTTGAGAATTTTGTACATAAGCCGGATCGTTTTTTGACGCGGCAAAGATATATAAAAAAGCGCGTTTTTGCAGTGTCAGGGGAGGCGTTCAAAAACGTAGCCTTTCCTCTCCAGGCGTCTTATCATACCGTCCAGGCTGTCGTACAGTTTATCGGTCCTGGAAGGTTCCGTCCCGGGATGGACCAGTAAAACTGCTCCCTGCAACCCGTTCTCTTTTTCATAAGCATAAAGTTGGTTCAACAAATCACGGGTACTCTTGTAAGATGGCATATCCGGCGTAGTATAATCCGCACGGGTCATGATACCGGGGGTCAGATGGAGTAGTTCCAATCCCATGGAAGCAGCCACACGAACGGTTTCTGTATTGAAATGTTCATAGGATGGCATGAACCAGCTGACCTCAGATATATCCACACCCGCATCTGAAAGCTCTTTCAAATTGTCGGCTATGTCCCTGCGCAAACTGTCGGCCGACACCAGCGATTTTTCTGTATCTCCGTCCCAGGGAGCATAAAGCAAGTGCCTGTCTCCGTGGGGTCCCACATAATGTCCCTGACGAATGATATCACGGATCAGGTCTTTCCATTGCGGGTCCCGCAAACAGTTTCCTGTCAGGAAAAAAGATGCTTTTATGCCATGCTTTTGCAATGCTTCCAGGACGGTTCTCCCTCCTTCAAAACGTTCGTCCGCCGTGAAAATCATGTACACGTTGTGAGACCCGGGATTGATCCTTATGATTCCTTCCCTTTCATCACGTTCTGTGACGGGTTTATTATTTTCCGCATGCAGCCTGGCGGCTTCCTTCCGACCCCGGACCTCTCTTTGGGACAGGTAATAACTGAGCGATGCCGTCCCGTCCATGGTGGGTTCGTTAGTGGCATAGTCCCAAACCTCGTCGTGATAAAGGGCCACACCATTGTTAAAGGGAGCATAGGGATCCTTTCCATCCGCCATGGAAAGGTATTCGCCGTGTGCGGTATGTCGTTCTCTCAATAAAGGACCGTCTACAAGTCCTCCCGGAGTGCTTTTCCCTATAGTTACCAAATAGGAAGAGTGAGGCCGTTCCGGGTAATCCGCGCCTTTGGGATACTCCACGATCATGGAAGTACCCCATGGATTGCATCCAAAAAGCCAGTCGCGCAGCGAAGCTTCCATCTCTTTATATGTACAGTCTCCGGTAATCTTGTAATAAAGGTCCGCCTGGGTTATTGCGGCCGCAAGCAAATTGTTGGAACACCACATATAAGGGATCCCGTTCAGAAAAGCACAATCAGCACTTCGTTGCCTGATATGCTCCAGCCCCAGGCGCATGTATTCCGTATATTTTTCCGCCATGGGTGTATCCGAAGCGGCCAGGTAATAATGTCCCAAATTCACGAAAGGATAAAATTGGTAATGACGGGCCCGCCCCAGTTCCATCCACGGGGTCACTTCTTCCAGTTGTCCCCAGTAATCGGCTTTTTGCAGCCATTCCTCCCCTTCTCCCAGGTGATGGAAAACGGCAGCAGCCAGCTGAACGTCATCCACGTAATTGTCTTCTTCGTAAAAATACGGGGATACCACACAACACGTTTGGGTATTGCCCGGTTTTTCTTCTGCAAACTCATACGCCGGCAATGCTTTGACTTTCATTTTTGCAGCAAACCCGGGATCCAGGTCTTTAAACAATTCCGCCCCCATGGCAAAAGCCGAGGCAAATTTCCCGGCCGAGGAAGCTACGCCGGTGGTCCGGTTGATGTGTTCTGCCAAACCCTGCCTTTCCCCGGTAATGAAATACACCGGACGTCCTCCGTCGGGGCCCCAACCGTAATCAGCCTTATCGTTCACCGGCAGCCTGAATCCCACATGATCCCTGTCGTCGGCTATCTGGTTGAACATCACCTTATCTTCCGGATTCATTTTCAACAGCCATTCCAGGCCCCAGCGGATCTCGTCCAGGATATCCGGGATCCCGTTGGCTCCCGGACGGCCTTTATCATTATAATAATCCCCGAAGACGGTTTTGTCTTCCGCCTGGCTGTAAGCGAACATCATTTGGAATGTAGCATTTGCACTGGTAGTGAGGTATTGCAAATAATCGGTGGCATCGTGCCAGCCCCCGGTAACATCAATTTTTTCTCCGGAACGATCGGGATGCAAGACTATATACCCGTCGTTCTGATGGCATTGAGCATCCAAAAACGGGTTGTATCCGCAACGTTGCTGCCTCATATAATTCAGTAAAAAATCGGCCGATCTGTCATAAACTTCCGTACCAATCCTAAAATCCGGAGATTTCACAGTACCTTTTCCGGGAATATCCATTTCAATAAGGTACCCGCCTTCCTCCATCAGATTGGTAAAATACAAACGGAAGGCAGATGCCATTCCCCATTTTTGTGCAGGAACCTTCACAAGAGATCCGTCTTTCACGGATCCGGAGAAAACACAATGGCCGCTCCGGACATCCAATACCCTGAAACCGGCCGGATTCGTTTCTTCCATAGAAATCATGACCGCCACTTTGATATCCCCGGGTAAATAACCCAACTGATTGATGCGTATCCAGGCACCTGTTTCCTGTGCCGCCAGGGTTTGCAGGTTGAACAGGCAAACCAGTATGAAAACAAATGAACGTAACATAGACTTCGTTTAGTTAGTACCGGATACAAATATATCCATAATAGTGCTTACCTGAACAACGTAAGACGCAGACCGGCATATATCCTGATTCCCATCAGGGGACCCCAGATAATTGAGGCATTGAAATTATCGGAAAAAGGATCATCGGCCGATATTATGGGATCGGGTTGTCGGTAATTCAACAGGTTTTCCGCACCAACATATAATTCAAGATTATTAAATTTCCGTGTAATCTGTGCATAGAACATCGGAAATACCGGTGAATAGCGGTCTTCCTGTCCCGCGGCAAATGCAGGAATTCTTGCCGGACCGTTCAGTTGTCCCGTAACATCAAACACCCAGGTATCGGCCGGGGTTGTATACTGCAGATTAAGCACTCCTTTAAACCGGCTGGTCAGGGGACGGTCTGTAAGTCCCTGACCCTTTAAGTCAACTTTGGAATCGTTGTAACGAAAAGTGGCCAGAATAGAAAAACCTTCAAAAGGCTCTGTAGTCAGATCCACCTGCCATGTGTTGGTGAAAGACCTTCCCTCCAGGTTGTAAAACAGGATGGACGGTACCGGGGCACCAGAAAGAAATTCCTGGTCGGCAATCAATTGGTTTACAAAATCGGTGCGGAAATATTCCAGACTCAGCATAGATGAACCTTCCCGTCCAAAAGGCAAGCCCATTGTCAGGTTCAAACCGTATGTCCAGGCTTCTTCAATACCTGGAGTTCCCTCAAACAGGATCCTGCGACCTGTGGACAACACCCCTATGTTGTCGGTGATGCTGTTGGGAGAACGAAAACCCCTTCCGGCCGTAGCCCTGAAAACAAGGTCTTCCGTAAAATTGTACCTCAAATTGACGCCCGGGGTAAACAACCAGCCATAGAGGGTATTATAGTCTGCCCGGGCACCTGCAATAAAAACAAATTTTTCATCCCAATGCAACGTGTATTCGCCGTAAGCACCATAGATACTTTCCCGGTGCCCCAGATCAAACGACTCCTCACCCCCGGCAGGCCATCTGTCCATAAGAACCTGATCCAGACGTTCCCAAAGAGCACTCACACCCATTGTGATTTTATGAGATTCTCCCAGGCTGGACATAAATACGGCGTTGGCGAAAACATCTTGTTGGAGCGCATTGAAATCTTTCAACCCAAAATAGGCGTCCTGGCTGTGCAGGTTGTAATCCAGTACCAGTGCAATGTTCGGGTCCACGTGATTATCATCTTCCGTTGCAGCTTCAGCTTCATGATCATGCTCATCCTGATGCATACCTTCCATGGCATGATCTTCATGATGTTCTTCCCCATGTGCAGACTCGTTCACATATTCATGAGCATGTTCGTGGTCATGGTCGTGTTTCACCAATGGGATCCCCAATTTTGCATAAGCATTGATCCCCTTGTTCAGGATACGCGATCCCCACAGCGCATTTTCCCGTGATTCCCCAGGAAGCACCCAGATGTTGTCTTTCTGTCCTCCTTTTCTGTCTTCATAAACGCCACGGAATCCAAAACGGAGCTGCACCCCGGAAGCAGGAGCATACAACCATCTGTTAGCCAGCGAATAACGACTGGTCAGCGGTTCATCCAAAAACCCGTCTTCGTTGGCATCGTGTGGCATCAGATCCGTTGAACCGTGTGCCAGGATGACCGTACTCCATTGATCGTTCAATTGAAGTGATGACACAACATTGGCCTCGGTCCTCAACGCGTTGTTCAGGAACAGGTTAATAAAGAGCGGCATTTGTGCGGTGGGTTTGCGGTATTCCATGTTGATCTGACCCGTGATCGCCTCATAACCGTTTACCACAGAACCTGTTCCCTTGGCTATTTGTATGCTTTCCAACCATTGACCCGGAACAAACGAAAGCCCGAAGGGCACCTGGATCCCCCTCATGGCAGGACGGTTTTCCTCCAGCATCTGGGTGTAATTCCCGCTTAGTCCCAAAAGGCGGATCTGCCGCGCTCCGGTGACCGCATCTGAATACCCCACAGAAACACTTGCCGAGTTTTCAAAACTCTCGGCAAGGTTGCAACAGGCCATTTTGCAAAGGCCTGCCGCGGTGATCACCTCGGTTTTCACGGGGGAAAGGCTGGAAATATAGTTTCCGCGCCGCCGGCCGGTTACCTGCAGTTCGTCCAGCGTGCCGGAAGACTCGGCCAAAAAGAATTCCATTTCACGATCCGGTGCTTCGGCTTTTAGTGTATCGGGAAGGTATCCCATATAAGAAGCAGCGATCATTCCGGAAGAACCCTTGTGTGCGGAGATGCTGAAAAAACCTTCTTCATTGGTATATACCACATTTTCCACAGGATCTCCGTTGACAGAAGGAATCCAGTATACAGCCGCACCCGCAGCCGGTTCCCGCGTGCCGTTCTCCCCGGCTATAATGACTTTTCCCTTATAAGTTTGTCCATGAAGGCACAAAGGCAGAAAGAAAATAAAAAGAATATATATGTATTTCATTGTTTATTGCGTTTTAGTGAATAATGATCAATTTGTTTTACATGTTGTAAAACAGATCATTATAAACGCAACGGAACAAGATGGGCCCCTGGATATACAGACATCTCCAAAGGCGGTTTGTATAATGAACTTCCAGTGAAGGGATCACATGATGCAAGCAAATCCCCGGTTATATCTTCTGTAAAGTAAAGTTCCTGCACCGGAATGTCAGGACACCCCTCGCTCAGTAATTCCTGGGCAGACATCACGGGATCATCAACCATAAAAACCAGGGTGCTGCAGCAATTATCATCATGATGTTGGCAACGACCTTCATGGCAACCGGGTTCGTTGTCGTGAACGGACTGGCAGGAAGACGATCCTGACAAGAGAAGCAGGTTGATGGAACCATCATGAAGACAACGATGTACAGACAACCCCGCAGATCCTGTAATATAAGTACCGATCATCAGGATACAGAAAAATGTATATACTGTTCTTAACATAACCGGTTGCAAATATAATCGTTACTTTTGTAAAAATTAAAAATCCAACAGGTATGAAAGATTTTTTCAAGACTTTTGCAGCAGTCGTTTTGGGGACGGCCCTGGTTATTATCGGCGGATTTTTCCTTTTCCTGGGATCCGTAACCAGTATGCTGCAGTCGGGATTGGGTGGTGCAACTCCCCGGATTCCTGACAGGTCCGTATTGGTTATCGATTTTGAGCGGGGTATTTCAACGCAGAACTCCGAACTGCCGTCATTGGGTTTTTTACCTATCCGGTGGAACCCCATTCAGCCAGGAACGGGTTTTTTGGATATCGTTCATGCCATAGAAACAGCAGCACAGGACCCGGCCATCAGGATGATCTGCCTGAAACCCCAATACCTAAATGCCCAAATGTCTCATATTGAAGAGATCCGGAATGCGCTGCTTACATTCCGTCAAAGCGGGAAACCGGTGATCAGTTACGCGGATTTCTATTCACAGCAAGCTTATTATATGTCCACGGCAGCCGATAAAATTGTATTGAATCCGGAAGGCCACATCACGTTACAGGGTTTCAGCGTTAGTGTCAATTATTACAAAGACCTGTTTGACCGCTTGGGACTTGAGGCCCAGGTGATCAGGCACGGTAATTATAAAAGCGGCGGCGAACCGTTTGTTGCTTCCCGGATGAGCGATCCCGAAAGAACGCAACTGGAAGAATACCTGCAGTCTGTTTGGGGTCACTGGGCATCGGAAATGGATCGTTCCCGTCATTTGGAAGAAGGAAGCATTGATCTGTTATGTAACCGGTCATTTTTAACCGATGCAACACAGGCTCTGGAAGCCGGACTGGTTGATGAAATCTGGTTTCAGGATGAGCTTTTATCGTATATTAGCTCCGTATACGACGGCATACCGGAAAACAGGATCCCGAAGGCCGGTCTTCAGGATTATATACAATATTCACAGTTTAATACAAAGAAATTCCCAAGTGAGAAGATCGCCCTTATCTACGCTACAGGAGAAATTGTTTTGGGAAAAGGATCGGGGCAGGTTTTTGCCGAGGCTTATGCCGAACAATTGAGAAAATTCCGAAACGATTCTACCGTAAAAGCCGTTGTTATCCGAGTTGAAAGTCCCGGGGGCGATCCCATGGCTGCCGCAATCTTTTCAAAGGAACTTGAACTGACAAAGAACGTGAAACCGGTCATCGTATCCATGGGAGATATGGGAGCTTCGGGAGGATACTGGATTTCCAGCCCGGCAGATAAAATCTATGTAAATCCTTCCACATTGACCGGTTCCATAGGCGTGTACAGCATATCTTTCAATGGTGAAAAGACCATGAACGAATTGTTGAACATCCGGAACGAAACTGTAGATACACACCCTTTCAGTCACTTTGACTCCTATTACCACAGAAAAAGCAAAAGGGAAATGGAGATCATAGGAGAACAGGTAGAAGCATCTTACAACCGTTTTTTGGATGTGGTTTCTCAAAACAGGGGTATGGACAGGCAGACTGTGGAAGGATTGGCAGACGGACGAATCTGGTCCGGGACTGACGCTATTGCCAAAGGTCTGGCTGATCAAAAAGGAGGCCTTGCCGATGCCATCAGAGATGCAGCTTTAAAAACAGGTGTTGAGGACTACCGGTTGACCGTGTACCCGAAACCTTTCAGGATCATGGACTTGATAAATATGTCCGGACGTAAGGTAATGGCGGACCCTCAAGCGATCATTCGTCGTCAAATACAGGATCTTTTGGGAGAGAGAGGGCTTCAGGCCCGTCTGCCTTTTGATGAAAAAGCATTATCGTGGTAGTTGAACTAGTGACCTTGTAACGGTTATCTATCCGGTATCCGATCACCCATACAACATCATCTCCTGAACACAGCAGGTGAATATCCTTCTTTTCGTAGAGGGGAATTTTCAAGTCGGTCAAAAAATCACTGATCTTTTTAAACCCGCTCATTCCCAAAGGCATAAACTTATCTCCGGGTTTCCATTTCCTGATTCTCAGGGGATAGCCCAGTTTGTCACCATCCAGCGCCGCCGTTTTGGGGTCCTCCGGAATCACATAACCGGGTGTTCGTTCCTTTTGTTGTACAGTGACCGCTACCGGCATCCCCGGATCCATCAGATCCCGGATCACCAGTTCACCCCTGTCTATCCAAAGAACGTGTGATCCCGAAAAAAAACGTTTCCCGCTCTGACCTTCCATAGCTTCAGATAATGCTTCTGTTTGAGAGGTATTAAAACCATAAGGGGAAAGAAATTCATACAAAAGGAAATTCACATGTTCCTGACCTGAGAGGGCCGGGATTGAAAAGCCCCTTTCAGATCTGCATTCCGTGTACTTTTCCCGGGTATAAGAATCAAGGACTTTCTGTACCTGCAGAAAATGGCCTGAATTTTTTCCAAAGCGTACAACCACATTGGGACTTATCTCTTCCAATACCGGCATCACCAGGTGCCTGATCTTATTTCTTGCAAAATCCGTTTCCAGGTTGGTAGAATCCGTCCTGTACGCGATGCTGTGTTCTCTGGCATAATCTTCTATCAGGGAACGGGGTATATCCAGTATTGGCCTGATAATATTTCCGGTCGTTTCCCTCATGCTGCACAATCCCCTGGTGCCTGTTCCCCTTATCAGGTTTAACAGCAGGGTCTCAGCCCGGTCGTTGGCATTATGTGCTATGGCAATACGTGAAAAATCCTGTTCTATTGACAAAGCTTCAAACCATTGATAACGAAGCTCCCTGGCTGCCATTTCCAGGGAAATTCCTTTTTCGGTGGCATACTCTTTTGTAAGTACTGTTTTCTTATAGAAAGGGATATTATGTTCTTTTGCGAATATCTGTACAAAGTCGCAATCCAGGTCACTTTCTTCTCCCCTAAGGGAAAAATTCATATGTGCGATAGCCGCCCGTGAACAGATCCGTCTTCCTTCCGGAGTTTCTATCCAGCGTATAAAAAGATGCGCCATTACCATGGAATCCACACCCCCGCTTACCGCCAGAAGCAACCCGTTAACGGGATCTGTCAGTAATCTGTTTACCGCTGCATAAAATGCACGTTCAACCATATTGTTTTTCCTATTTGTTGGATATCGTATAGGAAAGTCCGATGGAAAGCACTTCCCTGAATTGTACCCTGGGTGCTTTGTTCCCGTTTTTATCGGCTATTTTAATATTATCGTCGTATATCAGATTGGTACGGATGTTGGCATTCATGAATTTGTTCACCTGCATGGAAACCGAGAGATCCCAGTAAACCTGGATATTCTGGGGCTTGTTCAGGTAATCTGAAAAAAGGGTCAGTTCAGAATCCACCTTGACATTTTTAAACACTTCCTTGTCCACCTTCACTTTCAACTGGGCCCCGAATTCTTTACGAACACTTTCATCGGGTTTGTTACCGTAATTCTCGCGCAATTCGGGCACCCGTACAACAACAATACCTCCCGTTAAAGGGGCAAAGGTCATGGACAACCAGGGAAACGGCTGGTAATCCATACCCAGGGCCAAAGTCGTATACAGGGGAGCTGCAAACTGAGATACCAATGTGGTGTCAGATGAAGTGTATTTGTAGCCCTTGGCCATTTGGGTCTTAATGCCTAAGGCAGCAGAAAAATAAAGTTTCTCCGTTGCTTTGTATCCGAATTTTGAATCCAGGGATACCCTGTCATCCGTTTTTTTGAGAATATCCCCGAACATTTTCACAAATCCGTAACCTATCTGGAAACGGTTCTGAAACTTAATGTTGTCTTTGTCGTAATTGGCTTTGGCATCAACATACCCTCCCAGGGCAATGGAGCTGTTTCCTCCCGCTGCCCAATTGGTCAGTGATGTCTGTGAAAAATTCAGTTGTGACAAAACGGAATTTGTCCAGAAAGTGGGCTTTTTAGGAGCCGGCATATTGGCCAGGGCCTGCTTGCGACTTTCTTCAATAAACTGTGCGATCAGAATGGAATCTTCAATGGCACGTTGCCGGGCTGAATCCACTTTGGCTGCAAGCCGGATATACATCCTTGTCAATTCCTCATAAGTGGGTATTTTCGTACTGTCTTTACCCAGGGAATCCACCCTAACCGTTTCCTGTGCAAAGGAAAACGTCAGTGTCAAAAACAATGACACGGCCATCAATACAATTCGCTTCATATAATTATTCTTATTCCTGGTCTGCTTTTACATCGTCAGAACAAAAGGCAAATCCCAGGCGTTTGCCTGTCTGCATTTTGGCACTGTCAATTTTTGCGTTCATTTGCTCTACAGTGGCAACAGCAACTGTCTCATAGGGAGGGGCCAGCAGATCGAATGAAAGGCTGTACAAAACAGCGGTTTCTACCACATTAACGATAGCGTTCTTATCTATCATCCGTTTTCCGAAAGCAGCAAGATCACGTGTTTGCTGACGCTTTCCTTCCGTAAAATAGCTTTTGTCTTTGTTGATAAATATCCTGGCTACCAGATAACCCAAGTCTTCTTTCCGGTTGTACTTGAACGAATCGGTCAGAAAATTGTATACGGAAATAACTCCGCAATAAGTGGAAAAAGGTTCCGCTTTTGCGTATTCGTTCTTCCATACAGGATGATCCCTGTCAAACTGAAAAACATCGGTATGCATACTGAACAGCAAAATATCATCTGCAAACTTCAGTTCAGCTTCAAATTTTCCGCGGTCCCTGTATTCAAAACGCACGCGACGGTTTTCCCCGTCTTCCAGAAGTTCGTTTATGTCATTGCTCATTTCGTGCAACACTTCTTTGGTAAGGTTAAAGACCTCAAGCGTTTGAAGATAAACCTTGTTTTTCAACTGGGATTTTTCATTCAGTCCTTTAATGATCTGCTGTCTTGCAGGATGCGTTTCTGAATTTGTCATGATTTATTGTTTAATAGGCCCTGGCAAATACGACTCTCTGTGCCGAGGGTTTTCCACTGTACATACATTTCCCCGGTCTGGGATCTTCCCTTTCAGGTATCAATCGTATGGTCGCCTTGGTTTCTTCTTTGATCTTTGCTTCCGTTTCCGCTGTCCCGTCCCAGTGGCAGAGGAAAAATCCTCCGTCTTCAATACGTTCCCGGAATTCTTCGTAACTATTGATTTCGTAAGTGTTCCTGTTCCTGAAATCCAAGGCTTTCCGGTAAATATTGTCTTGTATCTCCTTTAATAAAGCGGTCACATAATTCTCAATACCTTCCACCGGCAGAATCTGTTTTTCCATAGTGTCCCTGCGGGCCACTTCAACCGTTCCGTTTTGGATATCCCTGGGTCCGACGGCTATCCTTACGGGAACCCCTTTAACTTCCCATTCGGAAAATTTAAATCCTGTGCGGACATTATCCCTGTCATCCAGTTTTACGCTCAGACCTCTGTCTTGAAGACTGACTTTCAGATTTTCCAAATGTGAACATATGGCACTCATTTCCTCTTCGCCCTTGTATATAGGGACAAGAACCACCTGTACAGGGGCCAGCTTAGGAGGTAACACCAATCCGTTATTGTCAGAATGGGCCATGATCAGGGCCCCCATCAATCTTGTGGATACGCCCCAGGAAGTAGCCCATACGTGATCCAGTTTCCCATCCTTGTTGGCAAACTGAACATCAAAGGCTTTGGCAAAATTCTGCCCCAGGAAATGAGAAGTACCTGCCTGCAAGGCTTTTCCGTCTTGCATCAGAGCTTCAATGCAAAGCGTTTCGACGGCTCCGGCAAAACGTTCTGATTCGGTTTTTGGGCCTATCCATACTGGCAGGGACATTACTTCTTTGGCAAAAGATGCATAAACATCCACCATACGGCGGGTCTCTTCAATAGCTTCCTGCGCGGTAGCATGTGCCGTATGTCCTTCCTGCCACAAAAATTCCGTCGTACGCAGGAATAACCTTGTTCTCATTTCCCACCTTACCACGTTGGCCCATTGATTACAAAGTATGGGAAGATCACGGTAAGATTTTATCCAATTCCTGTATGTATTCCATATGATCGTCTCGCTGGTAGGACGAACGATCAGTTCTTCCTCCAATTTAGCATCCGGGTCTACTACCAAACCTTTTCCGTCGGGATCGGCCATCAGTCGGTGATGGGTGACGACCGCGCATTCCTTGGCAAAACCTTCCACATGCTCGGCTTCCCTGCTTAAAAACGATTTTGGAATGAACAGAGGAAAATAAGCGTTCACATGGCCTGTCTCCTTAAACCGCCGGTCCAATTCTGCCTGCATTTTTTCCCAGATGGCATACCCGTAGGGTTTGATCACCATACATCCCCTTACAGCAGAATTTTCTGCAAGTTCTGCTTTAATAACCAGGTTGTTATACCATTCTGAATAATTTTCCTCCCTGTTCCTGATCTCTTTTGCCATATGTTTTTGTTTACTGGTATAATATTTGTTACTTTTTTTTGTACAAAAACAATGTGAAAAACTTGTTTTTTCCTTTGTTTTTTATATATTTGGTGCAAAAGTACATAATTTGCTTTAAATAAAAACAGGAGGTGCAAAATGAAAAGGTTTTTTATCCTATTGTTGCCGATCGCCGGCCTACTGGCTGTTTCTTGCAGTAGCGGCTATCAAGTAGCGTCCTCCAGATATGACGATGCTACCTACTTCAGACCGGACGTTACCGCCCGGGTACACCTGCTTGCCACAGCAGCAGAAGCCGATGAACTGATTAACCAAACCATTGAGCAGGCCGGGAAGGAAGGAGCACGAGTGGAAACAGTTTATACAAATCCTGATGGTGTCGTTAATATTGACGTTGAACCGGGAACGACATACCTTATCGCGAACCAGAACAACGACACATACGCCCGTAAGTTGAAAATGTTCGATGACCAGGATGAGGATTTTTCCCTGACCATTAACATGAATTTCGGTTACGACTACATGTGGTCGGATCCTTATTATATGTCATCCTGGTACAGCCCCTGGCACAGACCCTGGCGCTGGTACAGGCCCTATGCTTACTGGACCCAATGGTACTGGTATCCTCACAGCTGGTACAATGATTTCTGGTATTATGACTGGTGGTACAATGACTGGTATTATCCTTCCTGGACATATTCCTCTATGTGGTTCGGACCCGGTTACACCTATTATTACGGATATCCTTACTATCATCATAGCGGTTACGGATCCCCCCACTACCGTTATGACAATGATTCTCCTTACAGGGATAACCGCAGAGATAATCTCAGGAGGGTGGAACCGCAAAATATGGTTGCTTCAAATTCTACACGCTCGGGAGGTTCTTACAGAAGGGCAAATCCCCAGATAGATCAGATTTCCGGGGACCGCACATCCAGGACCCCTGTAAGAGATGATGTAAAACCGGGAGACGAAAGAAGAACTACAAACTACAGAAGAGTGACCGGAACCTCCAATTCCGAAGCTGTTTACCGGGATCCTTCTACAAACACAAGGTCCCGGTCTGAAGAAACAACCGGAAATACTTTTTACCGCAGATCTTCCAACCTTTCACAAACCACCAACAGGGAAAACAATCGTTCATCAACTACTTCCTCTACTATAAATCCGGGGAATAGTCGCAGTTTTTACCGGGGTAATCAGTCAGGTTCAACAAGAATAAACAATGATTCCGGTAATTCACGTGTAACACGTTCTTATGGGACAAGTTCCGGGAACCGCTCAAACGTAAGCACCCAGACTCGTTCTTCCAACAGAAGCAGCTCTTCCTCATCTTATTCCGGAAGCAGAAATACGGGAAGCTCGGGTAGTTCGGGTTCCATGCGTTCTTCCGGCGGGAGTTCAGGGGGCAGCGGAAGTGTTTCACGCTCCGGATCAAGCGGCGGTTCATACCGCAGATGATCCTTTTAGTTAAGTTACATATTTGATCCCTTAAAAAATGAAAAAGTATCTGATTTTGATCGCTTTAGTGTTTCCTATTGCCCTTTCTGGACAAAATGCCTGGGATGCTCTCCGGTATTCACATCTGAATTACCAGGGCACGGCACGTTCCATGGCTTTGGGTAACGCAGTAACTGCGTTGGGTGGTGATTTCGGTTCCATTATGCAGAATCCGGCAGCATCTGCCGTTTATCCCTATTCGGAAATCACATTTACCCCCTCTCTTTCCACGCAATTTTCCCGGGTCAGTTATTTTGGTCAGGAAACCGATGATCGTTATACCCGCGGGGGGGTCTCCAATGTAGGATATGTTGGGACCCTGGACCTGTCCAACAGCACGGGACTTATATCCCTTTCCTTTGCGGCAGGTTACAATAAAGTTCAGGATTTTACCATGCGCACCTCCGTCCGCATGAACGATGCAGTAACCAGCTGGCTCTCTCCCGTTGCTACCATGACCGACGGGATTCCCTACACAGATCTTGAATCAGGAGACGATTACAATCCCTATTATGATTCCAATGCCGCATGGCGGTCCATCCTTGCCTGGGATACATACCTGCTCGATCCACTGCCGGGGACTACGGACCAATACATAGGAGCCACGGAAAACCTGGACGGAGAAATGATCGTTGTAGGCGGTCCGCTTGATCAACGTTTTATCAAAGAATCCAGGGGGAGCATGGGAGAGTACCTCCTGAACATGGGAGCAAATATCGGGAATCGTTTCTTTGCCGCATACAGCCTCAATTTCCGGAATATCTATTACCGGACTTATGAGAAATTCACAGAAACATCACAGAACCCCGAACATTTTGAAACAGGATTTTCTTCATTCTCACATTCATACGATCAAATCACCACGGGTATCGGGTTTAACATGAAATTCGGTATCATAGCCATTCCATTTAAAAATATGCGCCTGGGAGCCAGTGTTACCTCTCCTACCTGGACGTCCCTGACCGACGAATGGCAGGAATACATGACTGCCGAGTTTTTGGCGGGGAATCAATCTTCAAGCAGTCCCATCGGAGTTTTTTCGTACAAGGTGCGTACACCCTGGCGTTTTAACGCAGGCCTTGCCTATACTTTTGGAACATTCGGATTGATCAGCATAGACTACGAAGGCGTGGATTACAGCACCATGAAACTGGCTACTCGCAACGACAGATGGGCTTTTGAAGATGAAAACGAGCTTATCCGTTACGGATCTGAAAACACGCGTTTCCTTTTCGCCAATAACATCCGTGCCGGATTGGAGATCCGGATAGCACAAATGGCCATCAGGGGCGGATACAGTTATTACGGCTCTCCCGAACGCAGTTTTGAACCTACTCACGTTGCATCAGGCGGATTGGGATTCCGCGCAGACCAGTTCTTTGCTGATATGGGAGCATCTTACCGTTTAGGAGAAACGGAAGGCTTTTCACTATATGATACGGGAGACGATCAGATACACGGACAAAATACTATGTCCCGCTTCAGACTAATGTTTACTGTAGGGCTCCGTTTCTAAGGTTTTCCAGGATTCGGGACCTTCATTCATAATTAGATCCAGTATACTTTGCCCGGGCACAAAATTGTGTTTCCGGGCAAAAACCTGGTAATAAGGGACCGGCTCGTATGCTGGTGGCATTTTGCGAAAATCACATTGTTCATAGGCGGGTCGATAAGAATCAGTAAACGTGATCTCAACGTTAAAGTCCAGTGTTTCCAGACACCACTTCAAAATAGCCGTGTTATAGTCAAAAAGTGATAACGGTTCTTTCACCCGGTAAAACGGGAGGATCTCATCCCTGTAAAATTCATAATAGGGAGAAGATCCGTATGCTGATTCTATTGCCAACCAGTGTGTCCTTTGCCAATCTTTTGAAAGATCCAACATTACTTCACTAACAGGCGTTTTCATCCCGTGTTTGCGAATTACCGGAATGATCAGCCATTGGGGACCGTTAGCCCCGCATATGGAGCAGCGATTCCTCAGCGTTTGTTTCTGATAATGTTCGTGTTGTTCCAGGACCCATTCTCCCTTTTCGTTAAAAATTGAAAAACAGGCGATTGGTGGCCAATATGCGGTTGTAAAGAAGGCTTTCACTTTATTCTTCTTCCATATACTTCGTCTTGCTGGGGATGATCCCGCGATTGGAAGCCCTTATGAAAGATAGAATGGTATCCCTTTCTTCCGAAGGGTCCAGCACCTCTTCCACTTTGCGGCAGGCATCACTGATATTTAATCCTATCTGATATATGATCCTGTAAACATCGTGGATCCTTTCTATCTGTTCGGAAGTAAAACCCCTCCTGCGCATTCCTATGACGTTTATCCCTCCGTAACAAAGAGGACGTCTTCCTGCAAGTACGTAAGGTGGTACATCTTTTCCTATCATAGACCCGCCCGATATCATGGCGTGTGTTCCTATACGTGTAAATTGATGTGCAGCAGACGCCCCTCCTATAATCGCATATTCGTCCACATGGGTTTCTCCCGCCAGACCTACATAGGATGTAAGGATCACGTTCTGTTTAACATGACAATCATGGGCAATGTGCACATAGCTCATGATCAAACAATTATCATCAATTCTTGTGGTTCCGACGTGACTGGCTGCTGTTCCGCGATTGATTGTGGCGTATTCTCTTATGGTAACATTGTTGCCAATTTCCACATAAGATACTTCACCTGCAAACTTTAAATCCTGGGGAACAGCACCAATAACGGCTCCGGGAAAGATCCGGCAATTGTCGCCTATGGTAACGTAATCCATAATGGTAACATTCGGTCCTATTTGAGTCCCCTGGCCTATCCGGACATGTTCTCCAATTGTGGTAAAGGGACCCACTTCCACGTTTTTACCCAGCACGGCCTTAGGATGTATTAAATTCATTTTTTGTGACATGGCATTTTATTTCATTTGTTTTCTTATCAGACCGGCAACAGCCGCATTGGCTGCATGGCCCGGTTTATAAGCCCGGATAGCTGCCCTTATGCGTTTCCCCGCCAACATAAGATCGCCTAAAAAATCCATGGTTTTATGGCGCGCACATTCGTTGGGGAAGCGTAATCCCGATTCATTTAAATATCCTTTATAAATATCCAACTTGGGTTTGTTGTATAATTGCCTTAATAATACAAGGTCTTCAGGGCTGAGTTCTTCTTCAGATATAACCAATGCATTCTCAAGATCTCCGCCTTTAACCAACCCTTTTTTGAAAAGGTCCAGTATTTCATGCAAAAAAACAAAAGTTCTGCTGGCGGCTATCTCTTGAAAAAAATCTGTTTTTTCAGAATAAATAAACTCCTGTTTACCAAGTATCCGGGAATTAAAATCAATAATAACATGTACACTAAACTCCCGGGAGGGCGTAATATCTATAATGGTACCTGTTCTTTTATCTGTATAGGTAAAGGGCTCGGAAATCGTTATGTATTCTCTTTCAGCCTGTTGCTCGGCAAGACCTGTTTCCCTGATCATGTTGGCAAAAGGCAATGCACTTCCATCCAAAACTGGAATTTCTCCACCCCAAATCTGTACCAGGGCATTGTCTAAGCCCATGCCAAAAAAAGCAGACAACAAATGTTCTGTTGTTCCAATCGTCACTTTATCCTTTGACAACACCGTGCTTCTGTTGGTATTTACAACAAAATCTGCCAGTGCTTCAAGGACAGGTTGCCCGGGAATATCCATACGTTGAAAACGGAATCCGTACCCTACAGGAGCCGGACATATCCTGATGGTTGTCTTTTCTCCTGTATGTAATCCTACACCGGTAAATTCAATATTGTCGAGAATCGTATGTTGTTTCATTTAATCTTTTATTCCTGATCTTTTGAAGCGGGCATACGCTCTCATGAATATTTTGTGATCTATGGCGGGCATTCCCAATAAAATACTTCCCTCTCCTTTTACGGGACCAATAACCCCGGTTTGTGCTCCCAATTGAGTCCGGGCCGGTATTTGCAAATGTCCCACGATCCCTGCCTGACCGCCTATCATACAATTGGGTCCCAGGTGTGTAGAACCGGCTATTCCGCTTTGGGCAGCCATAACCGTGTTCTCGCCTACCTCCACATTGTGTGCTATCTGGATCAGGTTGTCCAGTTTAACTCCTTTGCGAATAATGGTGGACCCCATGGTAGCTCTGTCTATTACGGTGTTGGCTCCTATCTCCACATTATCTTCTATGATGACATTACCGGTCTGAGGAATTTTTCTGTACGTTCCATCCAGTGAAGGAGCAAATCCAAAGCCGTCAGATCCAATCACGGCATTGGCATGTATAATGCAATTCTCACCAATAATACAATCGTCATATACTTTTACTCCGGGATAAAGAACAGTCCCCGGACCTATCCGGACATTGTCTCCTATATATACCTGGGGATATATCTGCGCTCCGTTCCCTATTCGTGCACGTTTCCCAATGTAACTATGCGCACCTATATATACTTTTCTTCCAATGGAAGCTTTCCGGGAAATACTGTGAGGAAATTCCCATCCTTTTTTCTTCTTTTGTGTTGTAAACATCGCCAATAAAGCGGCTACGGCAGAATAGGCATCATCTACACGGATCAACGTTGCCTTAATTTCTGCAGAGGGCACAAAATCACGGTTTATCAGGACAACAGGTGCTTTTGTCCCGTACAGGTATTTTTCATATTTTAAATTTGCCAGGAAACAGGCCGTTCCGGCTTTTCCTTGTTCGATGCGTGCCACTCCGGTAACAACTACATCACGATCACCAATCACTTCCCCCTTTAAATGATCGGCAATCATTCCGGCTGTCAGTTCCATATCATTAAATATTTAGGAAATCCGAGCAAATTTCGTTCCATTTGTGAAATAATGCAAATTACTAAATAAATTTGTTGGAAATCACTAAATTATTTAAATTTGCAGCCGATTAGGAACACGTGCAAGAGGACCTTGGTCCTCTTTTTTATTACAAATAAAAAATGAATATCCAATATGGAAGGATTAAATCTGATAAGTACATTTGCTGAATTCAAGGAATTGAAGAATATAGACCGCCCCACTATGATGAGCGTTCTGGAAGATGTTTTCCGTTCCCAGCTTATCAAAATGTATGGAAGTGCAGATAATTTCGATGTTATTATTAATATTGATAAGGGAGATTTTGAGATCTGGCGTAACCGGGAAGTGGTAGAAGAAGTTGAAGACCCCAATACACAAATTTCCCTGAAAGAAGTATCCAAAATTGACGATTCATACGAAGTGGGCGAATCTTATACAGAAGAAGTAAAACTTTCTGAATTCGGTCGCAGGGGCATTCTTACCCTCAGACAAAACCTCGCCGGCAGGATCATGGACATTGAAAAAGCCAATGTTTATGCCAAATACCTGGACCGTGTAGGAGAAATACTTGTGGGAGAAGTGTACCAGGTATGGAAAAAAGAAGTGCTGGTTTTGGATGAGGAAGGAAATGAGTTGTTATTGCCTAAATTCGAACAGATCCCCAGTGATTATTTTCGCAAAGGAGATACGGTAAGAGCCGTCGTCTCGAGCGTTGAAAAGAAAAACAACACTCCCATAATAACATTGTCCCGGACATCGCCCAAATTTTTGGAACGTTTGTTTGAACAGGATGTCCCCGAAATTTACGATGGGTTGATAACAATCAAGAAAATTGTCCGGATACCAGGGGAACGTGCCAAGGTTGCCGTTGAATCTTACGACGATCGTATAGATCCTGTAGGAGCCTGTGTAGGTGTCAAAGGATCCAGGATACACGGAATTGTCAGGGAACTGAGAAACGAAAACATTGACATCATTAACTGGACAACCAATCCCCAGTTATTGATCCAAAGGGCACTGAGTCCGGCCAAAATTTCTTCCATTAAGATCAACGAAGAAGACAAACGGGTAGGTGTATACCTTAAACCCAATGAGGTTTCGCTGGCCATAGGGAAAGGAGGTTCAAACATCAAACTGGCCGGAATGCTCATCGGTTATGAAATTGACGTCTTCCGGGAAGTTGATGAGGACGAGGAAGACGTTATGCTGGATGAATTTAACGATGAAATCGATCAGTGGATCATTGATTCCCTCAAGCAAATCGGCTGTGATACAGCAAAAAGCGTTCTGGCCATCCCCATTCCCGAACTTGTCAGACGGGCAGACCTTGAAGAAGAGACAGTGGCGGAAGTGATTCGCATTCTCAGGGCTGAATTTGAAAACGATACAAAAGAATAAGGAGAGTATATGTCGGAAAAACAAGGTATTCGAATTAGCAAAGTAGTCAAGGAGTTTAATATTGGGATAGGTACCCTGACCGAATTCCTTAAGAAAAAAGGAATTGAGGTTGATGCTTCCCCAAACAGCAAGATCCCTGAAGAAGCTTATGCTCTTGTGGAAAAGGAATTCGATAAGGAATTACAAATTAAGGAAGAATCTAAAAAAATCATACTGAAGGTCAAAGAAGCAACTTCTGAAGAACCGCCCGTGCAGGAAGCAACGCATGAACCGGAACCTAAACCTACCCCTAAACCTACCCCTAAACCTGCGCCCAAACCTGCCGCAACAACAGCTCCAGAACCTGCTTCCAGGCCCGCACCGGAACCTGCTTCCAAGCCCGCACCGGAACCTGCCCCGGCACCTGCTCCTTCACCTGAAATCCGGCATGAAGAAATAGTTAAACCGGCTGTTGAACCGGAAGCTCCTGCTGAAAAAGAGGAACCGGTACAAGCTGAAAAGGATACCGCTGCTAAGAAAACGGAAACAACACCTGAAAAAGGAGGGCCTACGGTACTCGGAAGAATTGATCTGGATCAATTCCGGAAAAAAACTTCTGATAAAGAAGTCCCGGCTCCCAAAACAGAAAAGGAAGCTCAACCCAAAAAAATTGAGACCGGTCAACAGAAACCCGCAACGGAAAAAGAATCAAAAGCCAAACCGAAACAGGAAAAGAAAGCGGCTCCTGCACCTCAGCCAAAACCCGTAGCACCCGAACACATTGAAACCGAGTTTGAAAAACTGGCCGGACCAAAAATCACCGGGCAAATAGACCTTTCTCAGTTTGACAGAAAGAAATCAACTGAAGAAAAAGACAAATCAAAAACAACAGACAAACATAAAGGGAAACGCGAAAGAATTCAGAAGCCACACAGGGAACGTGTAGACGTAAATAAAGTATCGCCCAAAAAGGGAGAAAACGGAGGACGCGGAAAAGCTCGCGGGAAAGAACGTTTTAAACCCATGCACGTGGAGATTGATGAGGATGCCATTCAGAAACAAATAAAGGAAACATACGCCCGGATGACCGAAGGTAAAGGGAAAACCAAAGGGTCCAAACACCGTAGGGAGAAAAGGGAGATTGTTAGCCAGCGTTTGGCAGAAGAGCAGGAACGCAAAGAACAGGAAAGCACGGTATTGAAAGTTACCGAATTTGTCACAGTCAATGAACTGGCAACACTCATGAACGTTCCTGTTGTCAAGGTTATCGACGCTTGTATGAACCTGGGACTGATGGTTTCCATTAATCAACGTTTGGATGCCGAAGCCATGGAACTTGTAGCTGAAGAGTTCGGTTTTAAAATGGAATTTGTTACCGCAGATCTACAGGAGACCATCCAGGAAGAAGAAGATGACCCGGCCGATCTGAGTGAAAGACCTCCCATCGTTACGGTAATGGGACACGTTGACCACGGAAAAACATCACTGCTGGACTACATTCGCGATGCCAATGTTATAGCCGGAGAAGCCGGAGGGATAACGCAACACATAGGAGCTTACAGTGTACGCCTGGACAACGGCCGCCTGATTACTTTCCTGGATACACCGGGACACGAGGCCTTTACAGCCATGAGGGCACGCGGGGCCAAGGTCACCGATATGGCCATCATCATCATTGCTGCCGATGATGCCATAATGCCACAGACAAAAGAAGCGATCAACCATGCTTCTGCAGCGGGAGTTCCCATGATATTTGCCATAAACAAAATTGACAAAACAGGTGCAAATCCCGAAAAGATCAGGGAACAGCTGGCCAATATGAACATCCTGGTTGAAGACTGGGGTGGAAAATACCAGTGCCAGGAAATCTCGGCAAAACAAGGCACCAATGTGGATAAGCTTCTGGAAAAAGTGCTCCTGGAGGCAGACTTGCTGGAATTAAGGTCAAATCCGAATAAAAGGGCTTCAGGAACTGTCATTGAATCGTCATTGGACAAAGGCCGGGGATACCTGGCAACCATCCTGGTCCAGAACGGCACATTACACCAGGGCGATGTCCTTTTAAGCGGTTGCTGTTCAGGAAAAGTACGCGCAATGTATAACGAAAGGGGACAAAAGATATCCCAGGCGGGTCCGGCTACCCCGGCATCTGTACTGGGATTGAACGGTGCCCCTCCCGCCGGAGAGCTGTTTACGGTTCTGGAAGACGAGAAAGAAGCCCGCGAATTGGCCGGTAAAAGAGAACAACTCATTCGCATACAGGGTCTTAAAACACAAAAACACATTACTCTGGAAGAAATCGGAAGGCGGATCGCCGTAGGAAATTTCCAGGAATTGAATATTATCGTCAAAGCAGACGTAGACGGATCAATAGAAGCACTCTCAGACTCTCTGATCAAACTCTCTACCGAGGAAGTACAGGTCAATGTGATCCATAAAGCCGTCGGGGGCATCTCCGAATCGGATGTGCTTTTGGCTACGGCTTCCAATGCCATCATCATAGGGTTCCAGGTCCGGCCTTCATCCTCGGCTCGCAAACTTGCTGAAAAAGAAGAGATCGAGATCCGTCTTTATTCAGTGATCTACGATGCCATTGATGAGGTCAAACAAGGGATAGAAGGCATGCTCGCTCCTGAAGAAAAAGAAGAGATCACAGCAACTGTTGAAGTAAGGGAAACCTTCAAAATATCAAAAGTGGGAACAATTGCCGGTTGTATGGTCAAGGAAGGGAAGATAACACGAAATGCGAAAGTCCGTATCATCAGGGATGGCATTGTTATCTATTCAGGAACCCTCGGCTCTCTGAAGCGTTTTAAAGACGATGTGAAAGAGGTGCAATCCGGGTATGATTGCGGTCTGAACATAGACGGCTACAATGACATCAAGGTAGGTGACATTGTAGAAGCATATACCATAACGGAAGTTAAGAGGAAACTTTGATCAATAGCGTTCCCTGGAAAACCAGAATCCTTTCCTGAGAAGAAAGATCAGTAACAACACCAAGGCGACAAAAACCTGTGTTCTCAATCGTGTGTGAATACGGGTTTTTGCTATTAGCATTTCATGGTCTTGATATACCAGTTCTTGCCATTCCTGAAGCGAGGGAATATCACGAAATCCGTATTTTGCCAATACAATACCTTTTTTCATTACCATCAACCCGGGTGTGGAACGTATCATGGTAAGCAGTGTTTTTTTATCGGCCAGGTATACAGGCATTTCCAATCCGTTTTCCAGCAAAATATTATGTATTGTATCTGCCGGTAACGCACTGATTGTGTAAAACGGCCGGTTGTTCTCCCTGCATTCGGCTACCAGCGGACCCAGTTTTTGAAGTATTTTACTGTTTAAATTGTTGCCCGATGTAATCAACAAAACCAGCGCTGTACGTTCTTGACCGATGATGGAGTCGGTTAATGAATTCCCGTTGATATCACGAACAGAAAAATCTGTAATTTTATGACGTTTACCGGTACGTATTTCCCTTGTTCTGCTGTCTACAAAGGTCCAGGTACTGTCAGGAAGTGAATCGGCAGTATATACTTTTTCTTTCCCCTGCCGGCTATATATCAATTCCGTATGATACGTGTATTCGGGGTTCTTCCGGGCTTCTTCAAGTAGCGCCCCAATGTCATTTCCTGTCCTGAATCCGCGAAAATCTACAGGTGGCAAATGCCTGTAACTGTATATGGATAAGCCGGTGATGATCAGGGCAAAAAATATACATACAGGCCATTCGGCCACGCCCCTGGCAACGGGAGCTGTCCTGTTCCTCTGCAGAAAAAGGATCAGGGCAAACGGCCAGAACAACAAGTTCTTGAAAAAAGTCTGCCAGTTGGATAATTTGACCGCATCCCCAAAACACCCGCAATCCTGTACCGGATCAAAAATCGCCAGCCAAAGTGTCAGCAACGTAAAAAAAGACATGAACAAAAACATGCCCCACGCAGCCGTGCGTTTTCTGAAATCGAGCAAAACCATAACCCCCAGAACGAATTCGAGAGAGGAAAGCATAATCCCGGCCGGTAAAGAAAGAGGAGTCAGAAATTCTACACCAAACGCATTGAAATATTCGGAAAATACCAAAGCCGATCCAATTGGGTCAACGGCTTTTACAAATCCCGAGAAAACAAAAAGCAATCCCAGGAGGACGCGGGCTAATTTTCTCATGGAAGAAAAGTTACGATTCTGCTAAAAATATCTTTCCAATCCGCCATTTTTCCGTGTTCGTCATCACACGGAATGATCCTGAACGATTTGTCCACGACGGCCTGTTGAAGGTATATTTCACGCACCGTTTTCTGAAAAACCACGGAAGCTTCGTGTATGTCACTTTTTCCTTCCAGGTAAGAACGGTCTTCTCCTTGTCTTGGAGATTCCAGTTTTTCTTTTACAAAAGAAAGGGGAACATCAAGAAAAAGATTGATATCGGGACGCGGTATTCCAAAATGTTCGTATTCCATCTGAAGGATCCAGCTTCTCAGGCGTTTCCTTTCCGCATGGTCGTTCAATTTGGCACATTGGAAGGCAATATTGGAATAGACATACCTGTCCAGTAGAACAATATTCCCGGCATCCAGCCATTCCCTGATCCTGGAAGACATTTCATAACGATTTCCAGCAAAGAGTAAAGAAACCAGGTATGGATCCACCGTATCAATGGCACCGCAATCTCCCCTTAGAAACCGGGCAATTAAAGTGCCGTATACCGGGGTGTCGTAACAGGGAAAATGCATGAAATTCACGGCCTGTCTACGTTCTTTGAAGTAAGCCTGCATAGCTTTTAACTGGGTGGATTTACCGGCTCCGTCCAAACCTTCCAATACGATCAACATAATGCAAAATTACACAAAATTCCCGTCTCTCATTTTTTATTATTTTTGTTTAATGAATATTAATTTCCCTGCCGTTATGGGAGTCGTAAACTGCACTCCCGATTCTTTCTTTCCGGGATCCCGGGCTACCGGACCACAGGAAGCACTCATTATGATAGAAAAGCATTTGCAGGAAGGAGCGGATATTATTGATATTGGCGCCTGCTCCACCAGGCCCGGAGCAGATTGGCCAAGCCGGGATGAAGAATGGAAAAGGCTGGAACCGGTACTGAAAGAGCTCCGGACGCGTTTTCCCAAAACTGTTTTTTCGCTGGATACTTTCCGGCCCGGGATCGTTGAAAAAGCAGCGCCACTACTTGGGCATTTCCTGGTTAACGACATATTTGCAGGCAATTACGACAAAACCATGTTGCCTTTGATCTCCGGATTGAAAGTTCCCTGGATAGCCATGCACCGGGAACCTTACCGGGGTCCTGGAGAGATTACACGATTTTTCTTCAAAGTCGCTGAACAGGCAGACAAATACGGTATCAATGAATTTATTCTGGATCCCGGCTTTGGATTCAACAAGGATGTGGATCAGAATTTTGAAGTCATAGCCTCCCTGCCTTCCCTGGTACCAAAGAACGAATATGGATACCCTATTGCTCCGCTTTTGGCGGGAATATCCAGGAAAAGACTCACCTACATGCCTCTCGGCACAACTCCGGAAAATGCCCTTATCAGCACGCAGGCTCTGCATCTTCACCTGCTTTTCAAAGGAGTATCCATATTACGTGTTCATGATGTGGCCGAGGCCCGTCAAATGATCACTCTCTATAGAAAAATGAGTACCTTTGCTAATTAATCAAATATCATCTTTATGGAATTCAACCCTTTGCTTGCCATATCGCCCATTGATGGGAGGTATTATGCACAGACTGCACCCCTTAACCAGTATTTTTCGGAATTTGCACTGATCCGGTACCGGCTGCAGGTAGAAGTAGAATATTTTATCGCCCTCTGTAAATTACCCCTCCCCCAACTCCGTGATGTGGATTCACGCTGGTATCCCATATTGCGGAACGTATACAGAAATTTTTCTATTACAGACGCAAAAGTGATCAAGGCACAGGAAAAAGTGACCAATCACGATGTGAAATCTGTAGAATATTTCCTGAAAAACAAAATGAGAGCACTGGGTCTTGAGAAGTATTGTGAATTCATTCATTTTGGACTCACTTCACAGGACATCAATAATACGGCCGTACCTTTGAGCCTCAAACACGGGATACAGAAAGAATACCTTCCCGTCTTGAACAAAACCATAGAAATGTTGAATGAAAAGGCGAATGAATGGGGCCCGGTGGTAATGCTGGCACATACACACGGACAACCGGCCTCTCCTACCCGTCTTGGAAAAGAACTGCGGGTTTTTCAGATTCGCCTGGAAGAACAAATAAAAAGTCTGGAACAGATTCCTTTTGCAGCCAAATTCGGCGGCTCCACAGGAAATTTTAATGCGCATAACGTGGCTTATCCACATATAGACTGGCATCGTTTTGCCAATAAATTTGTATCTGTAAACCTGGGTCTTTACCGTTCTTTCCCAACAACACAAATAGAACATTACGATCATATAGCGTCCCTATGCCACAATCTGAGCCGGATCAATACCATCTGCATAGATCTTTGCCGGGATATGTGGTCATACATAGCTATGAATTATTTCAAACAACACATAAAAGATAAGGAAATTGGATCTTCGGCCATGCCCCATAAGATCAATCCCATAGATTTTGAAAATGCAGAAGGGAATTTTGGAGTAGCCAATGCCATATTTGCCCACTTGGCTGCCAAATTGCCCATTTCACGTCTCCAAAGGGACCTGACCGATTCTACTGTGATGCGGAATCTGGGAGTTCCGATGGCTCACACCCTGTTGGCCATGAAATCACTGCAAAGGGGATTCGGGAAACTGCTCCTGAACCGTTCAGCAATAGATAAGGATATAGACGAGAATTGGGCAATCATTTCCGAGGCCATTCAAACCATCCTGAGAAGGGAAAACTATCCCCAGCCTTATGAAACACTTAAGGAACTTACCCGTACCAATATGCATATTGACAAGGATTACCTGCATGCATTTATCCGCAGCCTGGATATAAGTCAGGAAGTGAAAGACGAACTGCTGCAGATCACGCCTTCAAATTATACGGGTCAATAATTCTATCATATATGAAAAAATGTGTCCTGCTTATCATTTGCCTGGGTTTTACAGCAATAATCCGGGCTCAACCCGTTTTGTACGAAGATTATTTTACCGGAGAACGGCTTCGCCTTGATCTGGTATTCGCCGGTAATGCCTCATCCCAGGATGTCTTTTTACTTGCTTTGCACAAGGAGCCCGTCTGGGCCGGCCCCACAAAGCAGCTGATCGCCCCTTTTACATTCGGGGAATATCAATATAAGGTATTTACAAAACAAGAGGATCTTATCTATTCCAAAGGCTTTAATTCGCTCTTTATGGAATGGCGAACCACCCGGGAAGCAACACTAAGGGATATGGCCTACAATACGTCTTTGTGGATACCCTACCCCAAAGACACAGTTTATTGTGAAATATACGCAAGAACCCCGGGGGACGGGACGTATCAACCTATGAAAAAATTCCTTATTGATCCGGCAGATTGTCTGATCTCTGAAGAAAAACCGATTTGTCAGGCAGAAATACTGCTGGAAAATGGACCTCTTGAAAATAAAGTGGATTTGTTATTTGTTGCCGAGGGATACCGTCAGACAGAGATGGAAAAATTCAAAAGGGATGCAGCCCGCTTTACAGAATATTTATTTGAATACGAGCCCTTCCGTTCGCGCAGAGAAGATTTTAATATATGGATCCTTCCTCTTGTTTCTGAAGATTCCGGCCCCGATATCCCCCGCTTTGATGTTTGGCACAAAACGGCACTCGGCAGTTCCTTTGATACATTTTATACGGACCGTTACATGACAGCTCCCGATTACAGGCCGCTTGCCCGGGCTGTTTCCGGAGCACCTTTCGATGCCATATACGTGATCGTGAACACAACAACATACGGAGGCGGAGGAATATATAATTATTACGGTCTGAGTATGTCCGATCACGCCTTGAGCAAAGAAGTCTTCGTACATGAATTCGGTCACAGCTTTGCGGGTTTGGCTGATGAATATTACAATTCCGAAGTAGCATACATCAATATGTACCCTGAGGGAGTGGAGCCCTGGGAACCCAATATTACCACACTGGTAGATTTTGAGTCCAAATGGAAAGATATGATGGGATCAGAAGGTGTCGGGTTGCATGAAGGAGCTGCATACGTTGCCAAGGGAATATACCGTCCTGCCCCGGATTGCCGGATGAACACCAATACCGCCCCTGCTTTTTGTCCTGTCTGTCAAAGAGCCATCGGGAAAATAATAGATTATTATACAAAATGAAATATCGCTATTTCCTGTTCGATCTGGACAACACGTTGTGGGATTTTGATGCCAATGCAAGGGAATGTATAGCCGTACTCATCAACAGGCATAACCTGACGGAATTCCTGCCGGATCCGGATGACTTTTATAAAATGTACAAAGCCAATAACCAAAAGCTCTGGGCCATGTACGAGGCAGGAGAAATCACCCAGCAAAAACTGCGTTATGTAAGATTTGTCATTACATTAAGAGAAGCGGGGGTTCCGGATCCCGATCAATGGGGCCCTGTTTTTGGCCAACAATACCTGGAGCTGATGCCCTCCATGACACGTCTTGTACCCCATGCGATGAAGCTTTTGGAATATTTAAGTGCAAAAGGCTGTGAAATGGCGCTTTTAACCAACGGTTTCAAACAGGTCCAATACGAAAAAATACGCAACAGCGGACTGGATATCTTTTTCAAAAACAGGGTGTTTATATCAGAAGAAGTGGGTTATCACAAGCCCCATCCTAAAATATTCACAGCTGCAATCACTTCCATAAACGGCAAGAAAAAGGAAACCTTGATGGTGGGAGATAATTTTGAAACAGATATTGAAGGTGCACAGGTGTTTGGCATTGACCAGTATTATTACAACCCGGCAGGGAAACCTTGTGAAGGATCACCTACTTATATGGGAAAAGACCTTCGTGATTTGATGGACCTGGTGTAATGATGAAAACATCTTCATTTGATTTGTGAAAATAATATTTTTCGCGTGCGAATTTCTCCAGGGAATCTTTGTTGGATTGTAATTCACGCAGATTTCTTTCTGTTTGATGTATCTTTTCTTTATAGTATCTTTGTTGGGATTTGTTTTCGGAATATTCACCCAATGCTCGAACCCAGCCTGTTAGGCTGTTATTGTCAAAAAATAGGATCCAGACAATGAAAATGAACGTTACAATAAAATACCTGTTCCTTATTAAGGCAAGGAAACGGTCGTATTTGAAACGCGTGCGCATGGGTTATGTATTTTCACAAATATAAGAGGTTTTTCGTTATGCAACCAACTTTGATCATTATGGCTGCCGGGATGGGCAGCCGCTACGGCGGACTAAAACAACTTGACGGACTGGGACCGAACGGAGAAACAATAATGGATTATTCCATCTTTGATGCTTTAAAGTCAGGATTCGGAAAAGTAGTATTTGTAATCCGGGAATCTTTCAGGGAAGATTTCAACCGTGTTTGTGTTTCCCGTTACGGTAACAACTTTCCGTTTGATTTTATCACCCAGGAACTGGATGACATTCCGGCCCCGTTTTCTCCCCCTCCCCAAAGGCAGAAACCCTGGGGAACCGGTCATGCATTGCTCACAACAGCCAAATGCGTTGATGAACCTTTTGGGATCATAAATGCCGATGATTTTTACGGACGCGATGCATTCCGCGTGCTGGGCCGCTTCCTTTCACGTGAAGACTTGGCTCCCGGCTCTTACGCCATGGTAGGTTACCGCCTTGAAAACACCCTGTCCCCTTCCGGACCTGTATCAAGGGGAATATGCCAACACGATGAAAATAATCTGCTTACCGATGTCATTGAACGGTTTAAGATCCGTAAAGAAAACAACGGGAATATTTACTGCACCATACCTGACAAACCTGAACCAGAGGCGAATCTTGAATTACAGGCCGATAATCTCTGTTCCATGAATTGCTGGGGTTTTCTCCCCGATGTATACCCGAAGGCTGCAACCCTTGTTACACGTTTTTTGGAAAGGTATGCCGTCGAACCTGCCTCTGAATACCACCTTCCTACCATGGTCAACGATATAATCAAATCCGGAGAAGGAACCTGCCGGGTACTCCCTACTGATTCCAAGTGGTTTGGCGTAACTTACCGGGAAGATCGCCCGGGTGTGGTCAAACGCCTTGAATCCTTGCACCGTGAAGGTCTTTATCCTAGTCCTTTGTTTACCTGATCAATAATTACACACATGAAAGATTACCTGAAGTATTACCGACCGAAACTTGGAGAATCATGGCTGATTATGCTGGCCGTACTGTTAGTGGGCGGATCCATTGTTGCGGGAGCCACCGTTTTTATTACTAACCTTATCCACCCGGATTTACTATCCCTTACGGGCAACGGATGGAGTACCCCCGTAATTTACGTATTGCCTTTCCTGGTAGTATTTCTTTATGTATACCTGCGCTCCCGGCAATCATTTTTTGAGGCTGTCCGGTCAGATAAGGCCCCTTATCCGGATCCTCCGGCACAACTGGGAAGAGTTCCTCTACTTTTATATATTCTCTTGCTTCCTCTCCTTATAGTTTCCATGTCTTTTATCATGGATCCGCTTACCGAGTGGCTGGAAATGCCCGAATTTATAAAAGAATTATTTGAAAAAATGACAGAAAACAACCTGCCCACTTTCCTGGCCGTTGTCATTGCCGCACCTTTGTTGGAAGAATGGCTGCTGCGCGCCGTCGCCTTAAAAGGAATGTTGCAACATATGGATCCATGGAAGGCGATCGCCTGGTCAGCACTTATGTTTGGCGTGATCCATTTTAACCCGTGGCAGGCCATACCCGCTTTCTTAATGGGTTGTCTTTTCGGGTGGATCTATTACAGGACACGATCCTATTGGACGTGCGTTGCCCTGCATGCCATTAATAACGGGCTATCCTTTCTCCTGGCAGGATTATTTCCGGAAATGTCCTCCGATGCTTCCCTAAGGTCATTAATCGGAAACACTCCTTATTTCATAGCCCTTGCCTGCTCAGTGGTGATTCTGTCTGTAGTAATTTATTATCTGAATAAAAAACTGGCTCCGGCTCCTGTATTAAATCCGTCTTATGAACGAAACGAATCTGTACCCGCTGACCTTTGATCCCATCATTAAAAAACGTGTATGGGGATCGGAGACCTGGGTCCTTAGTGGCCTGGACCGGGATGTATCCGTGATCAGCAACGGTTTTTTGAAAGGCAATACCATCAATGAATTACTGGAAGTATACCTGATGGACCTTGTGGGCACACGCATATACGACGCCTGCGGTGATGAATTTCCTTTGCTGATCAAGTATCTAACTGTAAATGAATTTCTTTCGGTACAGGTACATCCCGATGATAAGAAAGCAGCCGAACTGCATCACGCTTACGGAAAAACGGAAATGTGGTACATTTTGGACGCACAACCCGATGCCCGGTTATACCTGGGCTTTAACAAAGATATGACACCGGAAGAATTTTTCACGAGATGTGAAAATGAGACTTTGCCTGAAGTTATGAACTGTATCCATCCCAAAAAAGGCGAATGTTACTACATCCCTGCCGGATTGATCCATGCCTGCGGGGGTGGCGTTACCATAGCTGAAGTACAACAGGTCTCCGATATTACCTACAGGGTTTATGACTGGGGAAGAGAACACAACCCGGAAACCGCACGGGAAATGCACCTGGAACTGGCCGTGGATTGTATTGATTACAAAAAACACGTACCGCAGCCCACTACTTCCGGCGTTTTGGCGGATTCTCCGTATTTCACCGTCAGGCTCACATCCCTGGAACAACCTGTTGAAATTGACGGATCTTCCCGCGATCATTTTATTGCCTACCTGGAGCTGGAAGGTTCTTTGGAAGTGGAAACTGAAAATATACGTTACCGGTCTGCCGGGGGATGTTTGCTTATACCGGCCACACTGGATTACTGGAAAATTATCCCCGGAGAAAAATCGGTTTTTTTGGAAATTACCCGTTAAGGTCCATTATATCATCCAATTGACGTCTCTCTTTTTTGGTGGGGCGGCCCGTTCCTTTCTGCCGGTATATTACAATGGACTCCCTGGGCTGTTGTAACTTCTCCAATTCTTCAGGAGGAGTTATATCCAGGGCATACAACGGAACATTTTTAGCAGGCTGGCGTTTGTCCACCGGATGAAGAACCCGGTATGAATAATATACCGGCCCTTTTCTGATTACAAGAATATCTCCTTCACGAATTTCACGGGAAGGCTTAACATCCTGACCGTTCACCTTTATCGCTGAACCGCGACAGGCATCAGCCGCCTCCGACCTGGTTTTGAACACCCTTATGGCCCAAAGGTATTTGTCAAGCCGCATGACGTCAGTTCTCCTGTTTATCTGTATTTACCAGGTTCATTGCCCGCTCAATGCCCTGGCGGACAAAAAGGTTCAGGGCCCCGATGGCATTGTCACAAATGAAAGGCAATTCTTTTTCTTCAGATACGTTCCATCGGCTTAGCACATAATCAGCCTGGTATCCCCGGGGAAAATCATCTCCCACTCCTATACGCAACCGGGCATATTCATCAGTTCCCAAAGAATAGGTTATATGTCTCAGCCCGTTGTGTCCTCCGTCACTTCCCCTGGCCCGAAGTCTTAATTTTCCGAAAGGCAGCGCTACGTCATCCAGAACGACGATTGTGTTTTCCAAAGTAATACGTTCCTGGTTCATCCAGTAACGAACCGCTTTACCGCTCAGATTCACATAGGTGGAAGGTTTCAGCAGCCAGATCTCCTTGCCCGCATACCTTATCTGTGCCAGGGAGCCGTACCGCAATGTGGAAAAAGTGGTTTTATGCAGTGCAGCCAAGGCATCTAAAACAGTAAAACCGATATTATGACGGGTACCGGCATATTCTGCTCCTACATTTCCCAGTCCTGTTATCAGAAAAGACATTTATATGAAAACTCTATTCTTCCTTTGCTTCTTCAGTAGCTTCTGCAGTTTCGGCAGCGGCCGACGCGGAAGCAGAGGTGGAAGCCCTTGTCATTTTGACCATACAGATGATGGTGCTTTTGGGAGAAAGTATCTGTACATTGTCATATTTGAGCTCACCTGCTGTAATTGCTTTACCTAAGGTAAGGTTTGAGATATCAATATCCAGTGTGTCCGGAAGGTCTTTCATATTGGCGCGAACAAGCAGTTTCCTGTTCAATACCTGAAGTTTTCCTCCCTGACGGACACCTTCCGAATTACCGGAAATGGCTACGGGAACGTGAATGGAAACAGGTTTTTTGGAATCAATAGTAAGAAAATCCAGGTGAAGGATATTGTCCGTAACCGGATGGAATTGTGCCTCATGCAGTATGCACAATTGTTTTTTCCCTTCAATATTAAGAGAAATAATATAAGAATTTGGGGTATAAATCAGATCTTTAAGATCTTTCTGTGAAACCGAAAAATGTACATTTTCCTTGTTGTTGCCGTAAAGAACACAGGGTACCAAACCTTCTTTACGTAATTGCTTTACTGCAGCTTTTGAAAAGTTGCTGCGTTCCCGGGCATTGATTTCAAATTGTTTCATTGTTTTGTTTTTAGTAATTAGTGTTACTCAATTCAGGTGTAATCCCGAATCCCATCGCACCTGACTAAAGGTCCGCTAAGGGCGCGCAAAAGTAGTGAAAATCCGTGACTATGCAAAATATTAATCGGCCAGCCATCCAATATATTGATTCCAGGATGTAAGACGAAAAGCCTCTTGTGTGCGGGGCAGACTTGTTGTTGGCAAATAGGCCGCCAATCCGGAAAAATGATCGATGGGAATGGTTATGAATTTTTCCGTGGCCCTTTTGTATACGACTGTCTTACCCAATACCGTTTTGAATTCACCGTAACGTACATTATTCCCAATAAGTGAAGCCGTCTGGTCTATATCCCAGAAAACATGTTCTGACAAACGGTCGTATGTTTGTAATCCTGATCTGTCTATTTCCGCAGGATCCTTCCCCCCGTCTGCTATAAGGTTTTTAAAGGACAATGCCAGGTCTTCTATGTGTTCTGTCTTGACCAGAGAAATGGTCCCGGAACGGTTGTACCCCGTTTTGGCGTTGTACTTGTCATAAAACGCATCGCACAAAGCGGTCAGATTACTCAGGCCCGAGTATGGAAACATTACGGATGACAATTTATCGTAAGGAAATCCCGTATCGATTATTTCTGCCGGGGATCCGACGATATAATCACACGCATCTCTCATTTGATAATAAGTTTGAATGTCTGCCATCAAACAGGCATCAAAACAAATATAATCGTGATGGTAATCCTTCAAGGCTGTTGCAAGGGAGGAAATTTCCATTTCGGAAGTTCCGTCCTGAGCGAAAGTTTTTGTACGCGGATAAGCAGGATCGTTTATATCATAAAGAAACGGAGAAGCAGCCGTAAGCCTTTGAATGGGGTATTGCGGAGTCTCCCCGTATAATCCCTTGGGGAGCCATCCCGTTCCGTGTGACCAGAGGATCAGACCGTAAGATTCAGCCGGGCATTCATCCCTGGCTTGTCCGACCACTTGTCTTAACAGATCGGGATTGGCAGAATTTACCACTCCGTAATTGTATAGTGTATCCAGGAACAGGTTGTTGTCCCTGTTGCTGGGACGTATAAGGAATGCCCCTTGCTCTTTTCGGTCAATAAAAACCAGCAGGGCATGATCCCTCGGAATCGAAGAACCGGTAATGATCTCCGTCATATTGCTCCTGGCAAGCTCAGAAAGACTGTTATCGGCAGCCATATAGATCAACAGGTTGTGTTCGTATTTACCACAAGGCAAATGACACGGATCACAAGCTGTCAGTAAAAGGCCGCTTAGCAGTAAAGACAGAAGTTTCACCCTGTTCATGGTGTAAAGATAATCCTTTTTTTTATCTTTGTAAGAAGACATCATTCATCATAAAACATACTTTATTATGAAAAGTTCACATATACTCGCTTTATTGGGCGGTGCTGCCATAGGGGCAACATTGGCCCTGCTTTTTGCTCCGGCCAAAGGAACTGAGACCCGGGAAAAGATCAAGGACACCTTAGATAAGGGTGTAGGAGAAATTAAAAAAGAATACCAGAAACATTTCCCCAAAAACCAGGAAGAAGGGCTTGAAGCTTAACTGACACTGCAATGAATATTAAAGAATCGGTCAAGGAATACCTGGGCCTGAAATCAGATGCATTTAAATTGGGACTGGTTGAGAATTTCAGCCTGGTAATAAACCAGTTTTTGGGCACCTTCATGCTGATCCTTGTACTGCTCACGGCATTGGTATTCCTGGCGACGGGAGCAAACAAATGGCTTGGGTCGGTCCTGGATAACCCCGTTGCAGCTTCGTTCATTACCGGAGGCTTTTTTCTACTGCTGTTTCTTGTATTGTTCCTTCTCCGAAAAAAACTGTTTGTGAACACATTTGTCCGTTTGTTTGCAAAAATGTTTTTTGAAGAAAAGGACCCCAATGCCAGGGAGGATTAGACTATGAAAAGCAGAAAAGCCATATATTCACGGATAAGGACTATAGAACAACTCCGGGCGGAACGAAATTCGCTGGATTGGCATATCAAAGGAGTGGAAGACCGTGCAAAAGACACTATTTCAGGGAGTTTTGCAAAAGGCAAACTGTTTCCGGAAGAAGGCAGCGGCTTGCTGCCATGGCTTCCCCTGGTCATTCCGGTTGCCATTACAACATTCACCCTGGTGAAACACCTGAACCGTTGCGTACAAAAAATCCGTAACCATTAGCATAACAATGAAAACAATGAGCATTGCCGTTGCCTGCCTGGTAGGCATAGCAGGGTTTTCCTGTACCCAGAATCCAAAAGAGTCAAAAACACAGGAACAGGAATTCAAATACCTGGTAGATGAATTTGCAGATCTGAAAGTTATCCGGTATAAAGTGCCGGGCTGGGATGATCTTAGCTTACAGCAAAAGTCCTTTATTTACTATATGAGTGAAGCAGCCAAATGCGGAAGGGATATTTTCTGGGACCAGAACTTCAAGCACAACCTGGAAGTCAGAAGAGCCCTGGAAAACATATTGGAATCATACACCGGCGACCGTGAAACTCCCGAATTTAAAGAGTTCCTGGTCTATGCCAAACGTGTGTTTTTCAGCAACGGCATTCACCATCACTACGCAGAAGAGAAGATCCTTCCCGGTTGTACCTCCGAATACATGAAACATTTGCTTGAAAATTCCCAGGACATTCCCGATGTTGACAGAATGGTCGAGATCATGTGTGATCCCGGTTTATTCAAAATGCGAAAAAGCTCCGGAACCGGGGGGGACCTTCTTCTGACATCTGCCACGAACTTTTACAGTGGAGTAACACGTGCCGAGGCGGAGGCATTTTACCGTTCCCTTGAAAAACCCGGAGATCCGCGACCGGTAGAATACGGGCTGAACAGCCGACTCGTCAAAAAAGACGGGGAAATCACAGAGGAAACATATACCGCAGAAGGCCTTTACGGCCCTGCCCTTCAACAGATCTGCCACTGGCTGGAAAAAGCGGCCGAAGTGGCCGAAAGTCCTGAACAGGCTTCCTACCTGAAAACTCTGATAAATTACTATCGAACCGGAGATCTGGCACTGTGGGATGCCTTTAACGTTGCCTGGGTTCAGGATACGGATACAGAGCTGGATTTTGTGAATGGCTTTGTTGAAGTATACGGCGATCCCCTGGGAAGAAAAGGATCATGGGAAGGAAACGTGAATTATATTGACAAAGAGGCTTCCCGACGCACCGCCATCATCAGCGGCAACGCCCAATGGTTCGAGGACAACTCGCCCGTTGATGCACGGTTTAAAAAAGAAAAAGTGACCGGCGTCTCGGCAAAAGTCATCAATGTGGCTATGCTTGGAGGCGATTCATATCCCTCTACGCCAATCGGTATAAACCTTCCTAATTCGGACTGGATTCGCAAGGAATACGGGTCCAAATCGGTTACCATTGCCAATATCACCAATGCGTATGACAAAGCAGCAGAGGAGTCGCCCAAAAACATGCTGGATGAATTTTCCTGGGATGAGGAGGAAATTGCCTTGTTGAAAAAATACGGAACCCTTACCGGAAACCTGCATACCGATCTGCATGAATGCCTGGGACACGGATCGGGCCAGTTACTGCCCGGGGTATCATCGAATGCACTGCAGGAATACAGTTCTCCGCTGGAAGAATCGCGTGCGGATCTTTTTGCCCTTTATTACCTGGCCGATCCCAAACTGGTAGAACTGGGGATCCTGCCGGATACTACAGCCTACAAAGCAGAATACATCAACTACATACGTAACGGATTGTTTACGCAGCTGGTACGCATAGAGCCGGGGAAAGACATTACACAGGCGCATATGCAATGCCGCCAGCTGATAGCTTCCTGGTGTCTGAAAAACGGGAATGCCATTGAGAGAAAAGTGAAAGACGGCAAGTCCTACTTTGTCGTTAATGATTACCGGGGTTTGCGTAAACTCTTTGCCACATTGCTGGCGGAGATTCAGCGCATCAAATCGGAAGGTGATTATACGGCCGGAAAAGCCCTGGTGGAAGAATACGCCGTAAAAGTGGATCAGGAACTCCACGGGGAGGTACTGGAACGTTATGCTTCCCTTAATTTAAAACCTTACGGCGGATTCCTGAATCCCAATATTGTACCGGTCTACGACAAAAAAGGCAGGCTCAAAGATTTGGAACTGGAATATGCCGGGGATTTTCTGGAGCAGCACCTTTCCTACGGCAGGGCCTACGGTTTTTTGTAGTTGAACAATTCCTCGGTGGCCAGGGATATCTTGGTCACCGAGAAATCCTTCCCTTCCGGAAACACCCAGAAAGAATCATTCAGTGTGTTCAAATCCACACAGTCCTGTTTGTATTTTCCGTAGTCGTATTCAATATGACAGGAATAAACGGATTGTGCAGGTATCTCCAGAGTATAAGTAGTCCCGTCGTGATCCCCTTCCAGTTTAAAACCCGTCATGTCGTGCGTCAGGACTGCTTCCCCGATATCTATGAAACCCTTTGAATTCGGGAGCATACGTACACAGGCATTGCTCCGGAAAAAATAGCGGTTCTCTTCTACTTCCTTACGTACCTGTTCTCTTTCCCATTCATACCAATCGGGTATGTGCGAAAAAAAAGTTTCGCCCTCTAACGCATTCAATGATCCGTATTCGGACATTTCCCATCGTTTACCGCAATGATTGCACCAGATCCGGGACCCGTCCGAATCCATCCTGTACTCAGTTTTACAGGAAGGACACTGGTACAAAACCTTGTGTAATCCGCGTGCTCTATTCTTGTACTTTACCGGAATCTTGTTTTCCCGTTGCCAGGCAAAATCGTCGTATTCAAAAGATTGGTTGATGATGTCATTGATCTGGTCCGAGGAGAGTTTTGTTGCTTCTTCCTGTGTTATGATGCGTGTCATGGTCGCTTTGGTACGGACTCCCCGGGTTTTGGTATTCCAGAAAGGAGCGTTTATGTGGTGCCCGTATGTAATCAGAGTAACCACGGGAACATTCAGGTGTTTGACAAGCTTGCCCAAAGACGGAGGCAGTACGGCATTGGTTCCGCAAAGCGAATACCTGGCTTCCGGATATACGGCAGCTATCTTGCCTCTTTCCACGACTGTTTTCAAGTGACGGATCAGGGCAATATCATTGGTGAACTTCCTTTTTCCTATACAACCGATCCTTCGCATAAGCCATTCCTTTCCAATAAAGCCATCTACTGCTACAACGTAAAATGCCTGGTGCGGAAACGTCGCCACGGTAGCCACCATAAAATCGTAAAAAGCATTGTGATTACACAACAACAAGTAGGGAGGTTTTACTCCTTCCATATTCACTTTATTGATCTTTGTACGGTGACGCCATAATGAAGGATAACTCAGAAGCCAGGCGATCGGCCTCAGGTACCAGCTTACGCGTCTGGGCATTCTGGCAAGATCAAATCGTTTCACTTCCCTGAGCGGGAAAAAATTCATGGCATATTTCATATGTACAAATATAAACGAAAAATCATACACGTACGCCATAAAAAAAAGAGCACCCTGACAGGTGCTCTTTTAATCAATTGTAAAAATCTCTAATTCACTCCCGTACGTGTGTCAAACCACATTTGTTTGCCCCAGAGCTCGTCGTTCACGTCACTCATGGAACCGGCAGAGTTGGCCCCGTTCAGGGTACCTTCAACCAGCGGATAAGGATAACGCAAAGGAGGTGTATTATGACCGGTATAACCGCATTCTTCCATGGAACTGGCAATGTGATGCGTTGTGGGAATGCCGGTTTTCCTGTACAATGACCAGGTTTCCATACCCTGTTTGAACAGGCATATCCATTCCTGGAGGTAGATCTGGTCCAGGGTGCCGTCAAAAGCGGCATCTCCGGCCAGGTAAGCGGCAGCCTGATCGGCTACTCCGTTTTCATCCAGAGAGGCAGTTACCCCTGCTTCATAAGCATCCTGTGCGCTTACGCGTACATTCCATCCCCTGGCAGCAGCTTCTGCAAGGTGGAAATGTGTTTCAGCAGCCCGGAAAATGGGAGAGAAACCGGCCAGATCCTCACGGAAACGCGGTCCTATAAGTGAATACTTCATCAGGTGACCTGTTGTAATGGCATCGGGACCGCCAATTTCGCAACCTTCGTATTCGCCGTAACCGTTAGGCTGGGCGTATACGGGAAGACGCGGGTCGTTCAGGTCTTTCAACACATTGACCAGAATATCGGAAACGCAATGGTCATCACGTGTCCGGAAGTCATCTGCCCAAGGTTCATAATAAGGAGAAGTCCCGGGCCACCAGAAAAATGCATTCTGGCTGTTTTCCGTAATGAGAGGATATTTGGAAGGATTCCCGGTTATTTCTTCGGCTACCTGTTTGGCCATTGTGGGATTGACATTGGCAATCCGCATGGCCATACGCAACCGCAACGAATTTGCCAGACGTAACCAGGCATCTGTGTCTCCAAAGAACAGGACGTCTCCTATACCCAGATCATCCGTTCCGCCTGCACTCAAACCGTCAGCAGCTTCTTTCAGCAGATCCATAAGCGCCGGATAAATTTGTTCCTGTGTATCGTATTTGGGAGCTACAATGCCCTGGTCCAGACCTATGGCTTCCGAATAGGGAAGATCGCGCCACCTGTCCGTACCTAATTGCATAATTACTGCTTCCCAGATCTTGGCCACGTTTTCCATATTGGATAGTCCTTCTTCGGCCGCCCTGTTCCTTACATCCCTGACATTGTTCATGGTTATGTAGAGGTAATGCCAGTTGTTGGCTACAACAGTAGAACGGGTTACATAACGGGCTTCGTCAATATATTGTTTCTTGGCCAGATGTCCGCCATAAGTGCTGGGTTCGTTCATATCCGCCCAGGCATCAAAATAAGTGTCACAGGTATACCTGATGCAATAAGCCAGTATGTTGGTAATGGGAGCATCGGCTGAAGCATTGGGGTTCGTGTTGATTTCATCAAAATCTTTAGTACACCCCATCAATAAAACACCAAAAACGGCGATTACAGATAATTTTATCATTTTTGTTTTCATCTCTTCAATTTTTTGGGGTTAGAAAGTCAGACCTACTTTAAGACCAATGCTGCGGGTAGGCATGAATGAATTGGATTCAATACCCACCCCGCTGTTACCGGAGTTCACACTGGATTCCGGATCTACCTTGGCTATGTTGGATTTGTGTAACCAGAGTATAGCCACATTACTGCCCACAATAGAGACATTGAAAGCTTTTATCAGGCTGCTCCGTGTAAATTTGGAAGCAGGAATGGTATAGGTAATGTAAAAATCTTTCAGCTTAAAGTAAGAGCCGTCAAATACGGAGTAAGAACGGTTGCTGTAGAAATCGGAGAATGCAGAAGTGGGTGCTACTACAATATCGTTAACCGAACCGTCTTCCTTCACGAATTTCCGGTCAGTCAATATATCTTTACCGAAGATCACACCATTTTCACGTACTCCGTTAGCTGCTGTATAATCGTATATACCCGTGTAGCTACCAAACATCTGTGAAACGGAAAATACATCGCCTCCTTTGCGGAAGTCAAACATTACGCCTGCAGAAAGGTTTTTCCAGCGGAAGTCCATGTGCAAACCGGCCATCCAGTCGGGATTGACATTACCAAGCACCTTGGCTTCACGTTTGGCCCTTCCGTTTGCGGCTACTATGATATTTCCGTCATCATCCGTAACGGACCCTGTTCCGTAAATGGCCCCCCAGGGTTCGCCTACACGTGCCTGTGTATAAACGGACCAGGATGAACCGATATTGTAGGTTTCAATAAGCTGGTTAGTAGCTTCATCCTGATAAAGGGAAATAATCTTACTTTGGTCTTTTGCCCAGTTAAGAGTGATATTCCAAGTGAAATCACCTGTTCTGACAGGAGTTGCCGTAAATTGTAACTCAACACCCTTGTTGTTGATCTCCCCGGCATTGATCTTCATGGAACTATATCCGGTTGACCGGGACACATCAACTGAAAGGATCTGGTCCGTAGTGTTTTTGTTATACAAAGCCACATCAAATCCCAGGCGGTTGTCAAAGAATCTTGCTTCCAGACCAATCTCAGCTGTTTCAACAGATTCGGGCCTTAATCCTGCGGGCGGATACGTTGTTGGATTGTAGAACTGCCCGGCACCATGAATGTTGTATCCTGCCGAGGAATAATACCTATCCGTCTGGTATGCGCCCGTGGCTGCACCAATCTGTGCCCAGCCCCCGCGCAATTTCAGGAACTCAAGCACGGAACCTTTGAGGAACGGCAAAGTCTCGGTTATGATCCAGCTCCCGGATACCGACGGGTAGAAGAACGGATCGGCGATGGTGGAACTCCAGTCGTTACGCGCTGATGCATCTATATACAACATTCCCTTGAAGCCCAGAGAAAGGTTGGCATAAACCGAGTTGGATCGTATGTGGGATCCCCCCATGCCCGTTCCGGGACTTCCTGCCACATTGGAAATGGTGAACAGACCGGGAACGATCAGGGCTGCAGCGGTGAGGGAGGAAGTCTGGTAGTTCAGATCCCTGTAATTGGCACCCAATACTGCATTCACACTAAACAAATTGTCCCCGAAAGTTTTGTCAAAATACGCCAGAAAGTCTGCGTTGAGTTCTGCATTCTTCCGGTTATAGGACCAGAAACCCCCATCCGGGTAGTCCGTATGGTAAAGTACCACCTGTTTGGTGTAGGTGTCGTAATAATCGTAACCCACGCGTCCTTCAAACTTCAGCCAGCTGGTAGGCTTAATCCACAAAGAAGTCTTTCCGAAGAAACGGTTGCGTTCAAAACTGTTCGTATTGTAATACATGGTATAATACGGATTCTGGTGGTATGCCGGACACCAGCTGTAAGGCATTCCGGTATAAGGGTCGTTCCCCTTATCGTACAGATCCTTTAGTGACTGCATATTTACCTGGCGACCAAACCATTGCAGCAGTGACTGCAGCGGGTTACCTGCATTGTAGGCACCTTGAGGCAGGTTGTTGCTCTGAGTCCTGGTATAATTCATCGCAAGATCGAACGACAGGTATTTGTTGATGTCCACATTCGTGTTCATTTGAGCAGAAACCCTTTTCTGATCTGTGTTGGGCAACGTTCCTTTCTGATCCCTGAAACCAAGAGAGGCACGTGTAGAAGCCCTGCTGGTCTTAGTTACCACAGAGATATTATGGCTCTGGGAGTAACCTGTCTTGAAGAAACTTTTTATATTATCCGGATGCGAGATCCACGGAGTTGCCTGGTGAACACCGTTATTGTAAGGACTGTCCCATTGGGGAATGTTCAGCCCTATGTCCAGACGGGGTCCCCAGCTTTCATCGGCTCCAAAGTAACCCGACAGATCGTTATAGCCAAGCTCATTATAAACCCAGTCGGCATATGTGCCGTTGTAACCGCTTCTGTCAAATTCATATTCGGCTCCTTCGTATCCTTGCCCGTAAAGGTTCTGAAGCGGAGGCAGGTTGTAGACATTGTCTACGGTAACACTTCCGTTATAAGTTACAGACAAGCCTTCCCGTGCTGCTTTACCGGATTTTGTTGTGATCAGGACGACTCCGTTACCGGCGCGCATTCCGTACAAGGCAGCAGAGCCTCCTTTTAATACAGATATGTTTTCTATGTCCTCAGGATTGATATCATACAAACCGGATCCGTAGTCAACGGCTCCTACCATGTAATTGTCGTTGGCAATGGGGATACCATCCACCACGATCATAGGCTCGTTGCCACTCAGAGAAGAGTTTCCCCTGACGACAATACGTGATGAAGCTCCGATGGCCCCTCCTGCCTGGGTTACCTGCATCCCGGCCACACGTCCGGAAAGTGCGGAAGAAATATTCAGGTGCCCTGCTTTGGTAATTTCTTCAGCCTTGACATCCTGAATAGCTGCCCCGATGGACTTCCTTTCCCTTGTAATACCAAGGGCCGTTACAATGACTTCATCCAGTACATTGGCGGCACGCATTTCTACGTTGATTAATGAACGATCGTTAACGGATACTTCTACACTCACATATCCCACGTAGCTGAATACTAAAACAGCCTGGCGATCACATGTGAGGGTGTAATTACCGCCGTTGTCGGTAATGAATGCGGTGCGTTCTCCCTGTACAAGGATAGTAGCACCGGGGAGCGGCTGACCGTCAACCGCATCCGTAACCTTACCTGTTACCTGGATATTCTGCGCCAGGGCAATGGAACAGAAACCCAGAAACAAGCAGGTCAGGATTGTTTTGGTTTTTTTCATCATGAATAAATTTAGGTTAAATGAATTAGGTTATGTGGATTATACTCCAAATTTATATAAATTTATTATAAAGAACAATTTTTTATAATTGCTTGATTTCAATAAGATAAAGATGTTTAATATATAAAATATTACACACAAATTCGTAATTCATTTATATATTGAAAGCTACTAATAACAAGGCATTCATGTTATCAACAAAGATAAAATCGCATAAAAATTGTTTATATTTGTTTAATGAAACAGATCCTGATAAGCCTGGTCTTTTTTATGGTCCTTGCGTGTTCTCCAAGCAAGGAACAGTATAAAATTTCCGTTAAGATAACCGGAGATCATCCGGCGTTGAATAAAGGAGAAGCATGGCTAAATACTTTGTCCCGTTACGAAACGTTTGCAGATACTGTTACAGTAAAAAACGGGAAATTCACTTTCCGGGGAGGGATCAACACTCCGGGAAACGCCACCATACGTATTAACGGGCTTGATGATTATATTCTTCTATACCTGGAAAATGACAATTATGAAATCACTGCCCGTGCCAGGGACCTGAGAAATGCCGTGATCAAAGGAGGCCAGACCCAACAGATACTGGGTTATGTGGATTCACTTAAAAGATCAGGAGCCTCGCAAATCTATATTGATAGTGTGAAAAATTCCCTGGCGATGGGGAATCCCTTGTCATCTTTTGCCCTGGATATACTTACGGAAGAAGCAAAAACAATGACAGAAACGTTCCCTGTACAGGAAAAGTTGGACGGATTCCGGGCAGATCCTTCTTTCAAAAATAACGTCAAGCTAAAGATTATTGAAGACCTGATTCAGCAGAAGAAATTTTTGGATCCCGGCAATCCCGCCCATATATTTCAAATGGAAGATCCACAAGGAAATAGGGTGTCAGTAGACTCGGTTTTTGTAAAGAATAAAATGACAATGCTATATTTTTGGGCAGGATGCAACGACAGAAGCCGTGAACTGAATCCCCTGATCAAAGACCTGTATACGGTGTACCATCCAAAAGGCCTGGAAATAATTGGCGTGTCCCTTGATGATATCCGCGGTGAATGGATCAACGCCATCCGGGAAGACAGCCTTCCCTGGATCCAGATAACGGATCTGAAAGGCACTTTTACGCCAATAATTCCTTATTATGAAATTAACACCCTTCCCCTGAGTGTGCTCGTAGATCAACAGGGTAAGATCATAAAACGTAAAATTCCGTTTGATGAACTGGACAATGTCCTGCACTCACTCCTACCGTAAAGTCCATCCCAGCGAAAGCTGCATGGTATTTTTCAAAGGTGAGTTTTGATCTGCCAGCAGGTAAACAAAATCCAGAGCCACCCCGGCAAAAGAAACGCCGCAACCTGCACTGAAATAAGAAGGTTCCGAAATCGATTGGTTTCCTAAACGATAACCCGCTCTTAAAAATACCAGTTGCATAAAAGCATATTCCATCCCTGCCCCTGCAACTATACCGCTGCGGTTCCGGGGCAATCGATAGGAAACTTCCATTATAGGCGAAATGGAATGCTTGTTTCCGAATTCAAACCGGTAACCAAGACCGGCATTTACAGAAGCGGGTAATTCGTAGGCACCATATCCGTAGTCGATCTTTGACCCCAGATGTGTGGCCGTCAAACCTGCCCTGAGCCCGGCTACGGTGTACATAAGACCGATATCCGCCAAGAAGGCACTGCCTTTTTGTTCTGTTCCCATGTCCGAAGACAGGTAATGAACGTTAGCCGAGACAGCAAATCCGGGCATTATCTTGAATGCGATCCCCAGATCGGCAGTGTATTCCATTGGGTTAAAAGTGCCTTTTGCATACCCGTTGTTATCGTAAAACGTAATCTGTGGATACGTGAAAAAACGGGCCCCGGCAGTTACTGCAAAACGTTCTCCAAGGCGGGCAAAACCGGCCCCTCCTATCAGGCGGTTATTTTGAACACCCGGCTGCCATATTCCGTATGAACCGGCAAACGACAGCCTGTCCTTTGTCAAAGCTACGGCTGCAGAATTGGCGTATAGAGAAAATGAAGAAGCCGGCTGTGCAACACCTGTATTACCCATGGCAAGCATCCTGGCATCCGGCAACACACGGACGAGGGATAAGGTTTGCGCACCTGAATTTATGGTAAGACCGGAAAACAGCAAGGCCGTAAGAATGATAATACTTTTTTTCATGGTTACAATTTCACTATGGAACGGGTTATCTGTGTATTATTGTATGTAATGACCAGAGTATAGACACCGCCGCTCAGGGTGCTCAAGTCAAGTTGGGCAGGCTGAAATGGAGTAATGACATGCTCAGCCTGGTATACCACTGCACCGGCGGCTCCGCTTAAAGTAAGTTGTGCAGTGGTTTCTGTTCCCAGTCTTACATTAAGAATATCGGTAACGGGAACAGGGAAAAGATCCACTTCCTGGCTGCCGTCGCGTGTCAGCACAAGGAATGACACACTGCATGTTTCTCCCATAATGTCAGAAGCCGTCACCGTAGCACGTGTTAATCCGTATCCTTTAGCTTTAAGATTCAGGTTGTTGTTATCCACTGTTCCGGAAGCAACGGCATTGTTCTGAAAAGAAATGGAATAATCCAATGCTTCTCCGTCATCATCCTTAAAATAATTATCCAAATCCAACGTAGTAACCGTCCCGATACTGCCAAAATAAACATCGTCAGGAGTTTCCGTTACATGTGGCGGGGTATTGGGTAATATTTCATACTGGATATCTTTTGAGGACGAGCCCCCAAAAGTATCTTCCACTTCCAGCAAAGCGTTATACAGGCCCTCAGAAGCTTTATTCCCTGTAAACGTAACGGTTATCACATCGTTGCTCCGTGCTGCTTTGGCAGCCTGGGAACCGCCTTCAAAAGCATACGTCCATTGATGGCCGTCCGGATCTGACACTGAGAACCTGAGCGTTTTTTGTTCGTGCATTTTTAGAATAACCGAGTTGCCATCCAGGGCCGTAATGACGGGATCTGAGTTTTGTTCCGTTACCGCTGTAACCTGTTCGGACAAATCGGAACGGTTCCCGGAAAAATCATACGCATCCATCCTGAAATTGTACACTGTCTGAAAATCAAATCCTGTTAACGCAAGATGCAAAGTATCACCTACATTGAGCAATCCTGTTTTTGCAGTTGTTTCAGTGACACCGGCGGGAAGATTCGTAACATCCAGTCCTTCCATAGATACGCTCCCGTAATATATATGGTATCCGTATGCCTTGTCGCTGTCCGGATCGGCAGGTACTACCCAGTGTAATGCAATGTTATTGGATTGTACGGTTGTCCATAGTTCTTCTACCTTGTTCGGAGCGTGTTTACTGCTTTGGTTTAAGGAAGCAGCAGCATCTATAAGTCCTTTGCCCAGCAACCCCTCAAAATCCGGATTATAAGAGGTGATATCACGTGTTCCTGCAAGTAAAATATCCCACAACATTTCGTTGGTAAAGCCTTCTCCTCCAAAATGCGAAACCACCAAAGCAGCAACTCCTGAGACATGCGGACACGCCATGGAAGTTCCTTGTAAATCACCGTAAGTATCATCTATCAAAGTGCTGCGAATGAGCCATCCTTTCTTGGCGTCTCCCCCGGTGGCCGAAACATCAACCCATTCCCCGTAATTGGAATAATAGGCCCGTTTGTAATCGGCGCCTATGGCAGCGACAGACAAGACAGCATCGTATGATGCCGGGAAAGCCACAGTGGAATAATCGTTTCCTGCTGCAAAGATCACAATCCCGCCTTTCATGGGACCTGACTGGTTGCCGTATTCATCTATACCTGCGTTGGCCACAAAATAGTCTATGGCTTCTTTGGAAGATTGAGGTAAATAATCAATATCCGAAAATCCCCAGCTGTTTTGGCAAATAACAGCCCCGTTATCAGCAGCATATTTTATTGCCTGGGCTCCGTCGGGATTTTTCTGTGTATAATCGTCAAATATCTGGCATGTCATCAACCTCACACCGCTATCCGGCGTACCGTCGCCTCCGGCAATACCGGATACTCCTTTTCCGTTGTTGTTTTTGGCCGCAATGGTTCCGGCCACGTGGGTCCCGTGATTCTCTGCCCGTACATACTGGCTTTGCGATACAAAATTATACCCGTGAATATCATCCACGTACCCGTTATTATCGTCGTCAACATTCGGTTCTCCGTTGTACTCAGCGATATTCACCCACATATTGTCTTTCAGATCTTCATGGTCAAAATCTATTCCACCGTCTATGACAGCCACTATCACGCCGGGATCCCCCGTGGTAATACTCCAGGCATCGTATACGTCGATATCCGATCCGGCTACCTGGCCTTTAACGGATCCTTCATTTTTATAATGCCATTGATCAGCCAACATGGGATCATCAAACGGCAGATCTGTTCTTTTTGTTTTTGGAACATTTTCCACCACCAGGACCCCCTCCAGTTGAGCAATATCCCTGGTTGCTTTTGTCAGGGGAACATTATCATCCACTTCTATGTCATACCACAGATGCAGTCCTGCACGGCGTGTGCGTTCTTCAAACCTTCCGCTATACGGAAAAGTTCGCACTGCACCGTAAGAATCCAATACTGCCCGCCCTTCAGCAAGCTCTTGGGTAACCTTTATTCGTACAGTTCGGGAATAAAGGACTTCGGACACCTGGTCTATGGTATTGTCAACATCCTTGCCTGCAGGAGCGGACTCGCGGGCACATTCTGCAGTAAGAAGCAAAATGAATAAAAACAGAAAAAAATTGCGCATGGGTTCAATTATTGTAATGGTTACAAAGATAGCCAAAAAAAGAGGATGGCGTTTATGCCATCCTCTTTCTTTAATTGAATAGAACGCTTATAGTCCCAGGTATTCGTACAAGTCCGGACCTCCCGGTAACGACAAGTAAACGTCTTGCAGACCCCAGCCGCCTAAACCGTCAATGTAATAGTACGGGCTGAAGTATACGATCTTATCAGTCAGGAACTTGCTAAGGGCATCGTTGGGAGCCTGCGAAGCCGCCAATGCGGAGGGCAGGTACGCTTTGATAGGCTGACCTGCTGTAGCCGAGTAGTTCAGGCCAATATACCAAAACGCATCCCAGGCCACAGTGCCTCCGGAAGTAACCCAGAATTCAATTTCTTCTGCCCGGGGGCCACCATACCAGCTGTCCTGGCTAACCAGAGCAACGGGATACGGATCAATGATACGGTAATTGTTGAAACCTTCGGCTTTCAAAACCTCTACATCAACTACGCCAAGGTATAGGAATGCATCAAAGAATTGTCCTACGCCCAGGGAAACCCAGTTGATAGCTTTTACAGCCCCTACAAATTCGTTATGTCCGGGACCGTATAAAGCAGCATATTCCTCGGATATCCTGACCTTAACAGTAGAAGGATCTGAAGGCAGCGGGTTAAAAGTAACCTGGAAGGTTGCAAATTGTTCCCCATCCGAAAACGAAACAGTAGGTTCTACGGTAAATACGGCATCACTTTCTGAAGTCAGCGGAACAGAAATGGATCCGGAAGTATTCAGACGTCCGACCGTATAGGTCACGCTGGTGGCATCCGATTGAACAGTAATATCAGTCGGATTGGACGGCAGAAAATATACGCCGTATGGATTTTCGTTGGGAGAAGGTTCTCTGACGATCGGATCTTCGGTACAAGCCGAAACCAACAAAACAGAGAGTCCCACAAACATTAATATTTTGCTTATTTTTTTCATATTCGTTTCATTAAAAATTTCAAAATTCATTACATGTTTAGTCAGTTACTCCGTCCAATAACCCGGCACCTGCACCCATACCAATGGGAATCAGGGATTGTCCGGGGTTGTTGTCCGATTCATCAATTCCGTTGTTGGCATTGATCTCCCGTTGTGGAATAGTCAACAAACGTACCATATGGTCATTGGCCAGGTTGAAACGGAAATTGTCGTCATGGTTGCTATCAGGGATACGGGTATTGAAACGAACCATGTGTTTGTTAAGACGCTGCAGGTCAAAGAACCCGAATCCTTCACCCCACAATTCCACGCGGCGCTGGAACCAGACTTCGTTCTGGAATTCAGCGGCAGTAGTTGCATAAGATTGGTATTGCGCGTTTCTGTAAGTAGTTACCCAATCCTGAAGCAGGGTTTTGGCACCGGAAAGGTCTCCGCCCATGGCTTTGGCTTCCGCTTCTATCAATAACATTTCTTCAGCACGCATTATGCACCAGTCACCCCCGTTGGTATCATCTATACCCCAGTCGTTGGAATTGTTGGCGAATTTGATGTTGGTGTAAGGATTGAATCCCCAGTCAGCACCGTATCCGGCAGGATAAGATGGCATATTGGAATGTAGGTTTTCATCCACCCACCAGTTTTTTCTAACGTCGGTTGCAGGAATTTTGCTATACAACAATACGTTGATAGACCTCCATACAGCTACGGCAGTTGTATACCCGTATCCTGTCAATGACGACAGTTGGGAAGGCCAGGAAGCCAAAGCACCGTTGGTCTGGTCCGGGCCTATGATCAAAGCCCACATCCAGTTGGGATCGGCAGCGTCATTAAAGCCCGGCTTGTTTGCTCCATCCTTGCTCAACAGGCCATATCCCTGACGGGCGGCAGCGGCATCGGCAGCGGCAGCAGACCAGTTTTCCATTAATAAGTTGGCACGGGCCCTAAGTCCTAATACAACGCTTTTATCCGGCATGGTTTTGTCATTACCGCGATCGTACGTTTCAAGTAAAGTAATAGCCTCATTCAAATCACTCATGATCAGGTCATACACATCACTAACCGGGGCACGGGGATTGGCAGCTGCCTGTTCGGCAGTGGTTTCTTCTGTAACAATGGGAACAGAAGGTTCACTTTCGTGTCCTTTGTATTTGAACTGGAAGTTCTGTACCAGGTTCATATAATCCCACGCCCTGAAAGCAAGAGCTATTCCGCGGTACGCTTTAGTGGTTTCACCCTCTGTATCCGAAGGAATGGTTTTGATTATACCGTTGGCAATGTAAATGTTCCTGTAAAAAGGATCCCATTGCAAACGGGTGTTTGCATAGGTGTAGGTCCTGTTTTTGTAACTGCAGGCTACAGAAAACCAGTTGTAGCCGTCATCGGGGGAAGACATGTCGGCACTCTGGCAATCCCATGAAAGAGCGCATGAAGGAAAACCGAAGTCATCTGCCCTCCCGCTGGTAAATACGTTGTTGGATCCGAACATAGAGGTAGAAAGGCCGGCCAGTTCAGCTTCAATAGCTGCCGGGTTCATTTCGGCCACCATCTGTTTCTGTTCGGAAGTCACGGTCCCTCCCTGGGGAGCCGTATCCAGATCCACACAGGAAACGAGTAAAGACAGTCCGATGGCAAGACTAAATATTTGTTTAATACGATTCATATTCGTTGTGTTTTTAAACTTGTTAAACATAAGTACTAATATTACACATCATTAGAATGTAATGGAAATACCACCGGAAATGGTGCGTAATGCACTGTAACGGAAAGATCCGGCCCAGTCTGTACCACCAAAGTCCTGACGGGGATCCAAACCTTGTCTTACCGAGAACACCCAAAGGTTGTCACCTGTTGCATAGAAGCGAAGTTTGGAAACCTTGATCTTCTCTGTCCATTTCTTGGGAAGTGTGTAACCCACTGTTACGTTGTTAATGCTCAGGTAGTTTGAGCTCACCAGGTAACGGGTGGAGTTTTGCTGACGGGTGTCGTCCGTTGCATTCAGACGGGGTATGTTGCTGTTGGGATTCTCCGGAGTCCAGGCATTCAAAATGTCAAAATGCCAGTTGGTACCGCCCATACTGGATTGTCCGTTGTGCATCAGTTCCTCATAACCAAAGTCGTAGATCTTCCCACCCAGCTGGTAACCGAATTGGGCAGACAGGTCAAAACCGTAAGCAGTCAATGAGGTGGCAAAACCGCCCATCAGTGAAGGCAATGTGGTACCGTTGTTGTACTGGGTGGCTGAACTGTAATCAGTAGTTAGTTCCCTTCCGGTTACGTTACCGGCATCGTCAATAACATCTTTGTAGTATTGTGCTTTCCCGGTTTCGGGATCCACACCGGCATACTCTCTATAATAGGAATCGTAAAGGGATCCGCCGATCTCATATATGAAACGGGAACCTTTGATCCCTGTTTCCCTGACAGATTCGTGTAAGTCAAGAATAGTGTTCTTGTAATGAGTGGCATTTAAAGAAACACTCCACTGAATGTTCCTTGTATTGACAATAGCTGCACCCAATTCAAGTTCAACACCGCGGTTGCGAATGGCACCAACGTTCATAGGGAATGAAGTGTATCCGTTTGACGGGGCTACGGGCAGGTTGTACAACAAATCGGTTGACACACGATTGAAGAATTCAAAATTAGCTGTGATCCTTTCATTGAAAAGACCAAATTCAAGACCTGCGTTGATATTCTGTGATTTCTCCCAGGTAATGTCGCGATTTCCTTTGTAGGACATGGAAACGGCAAATTCACCGTTGTTGTTTCCAACAGAATACTGGTCCAGGTATGGATAGTAGTTCCCAAGACCGTCGTTACCCTGCATACCGTAACTGGCTTTCAGTTTCAAGGTGCTCAGCCAGGTAAGGTTCTTCATGAATCCTTCCTTGTTGATCAACCAGGCACCCCCTACGCTATAGAAGTTACCCCAGCGATTTTCGGGAGCAAAACGGGAAGAAGCATCACGACGGTATGAAGCCGAGAAGAAGTATTTCTCCTGGAAATCATACTGGAAACGGGCCAGGATTCCCTGGGTTGCATAGGTATCAGTATAAGAACTTACAACCGGAGAAGGATTTAACCCGTAAATACAGTTATTGATCTCACCTACAGTCGGGTTGTAAATTTTCTTATTCCATCCATACAGGTATTGGTACTTGTAAGCGTATGATTCATAACCGGCCAACAGGTCAATAGTATGACCGCTGAAAGTGCGTTTGAAGGCAGCCAGGTATTGCTGGTTGGTAGTAAGCAGCCTGGAGTGAGATACAGTAACCTCACCACCTGCAGAAACGGAAGCTCCATAGAAGGGATTATACAAATTGTTAGAGCGTATATTCCGTGCAATCACACCAATATTGGCAGTTAAGGTCAAACCCTTGATAGGTTCTACTATAGCATAATATTTACTGTCCAGGTTGTCGGTATATGAATTAAAATCATCCAGTAACAAAGTAATGGCCGGGTTTGACATGGAAAGGAAAGCACGTATCTGGTTGGAGCTGTCCAGTGTTCCAAAGTCGTACACAGTATAGCCATTATTGTCTACTTTTATTGTCCCGTCTGCATTTCTCACATACATTGGATAAATGGGAGCGATCATACTGGATAGATAGAAAAGGTTCCCTGAAGATCCCCAGGATGTCTGGCTTCCTGGAGCCTTGTTATTGGAATTGGCATAAGCCATATTGGCTCCTACTTTCAACCACTCTTTGGCCTGGTATTCGGCTTTTATACGTGTGGTGAAACGTGAGAAACTGGATCCCGAAACAATTCCGGTATCATCCAGGTAACCGGCTGACATGAAATAATTGATCTTGTCTGAACGTCCGGATACGGTAAAGTTGTATTCCTGGCGAAGGTTGCCTTTCATAAACAACTCATTGTAGAAGTTGTCCGGGGTATAATAGTATTCACCGTCACTCCATCCCAGGGTGGCGTTGGGATTAATTTTTCCATTGGTTCCCACAAGGTATTGTCCTTCAGGTATGGTGTAAATCTGGTACCCTGTTCTGTCAAACATGGTATTATTAGCATAAGTGTGTGCCTGGGCTCCGGATTGTCCCAAAACAGTCCTGCTGTTGTACAATGCTTTGTACAAAGTTTCATAGTACATGTCAGGGTCTGTCATGACATTGTAATTGGGAACGGCACGGGTATTGTTACCCCACCTGCCTTCAAAAGTAACCTGGGCGTCTGCCGAAGTTCCGCGACGGGTGGTGATGATGATAACCCCGTTGGCTCCACGGTGACCGTAAATGGCAGATGCTGCGGCATCTTTCAAAACGGTCATTGATTCAATGTCATTCGGGTTAAGAGTGTTAAGTGATCCATCAAAAGGAACACCGTCAACAACATACAAAGGTGAGTTGCTGGCACTCATGGATCCGAAACCACGTATACGAATAGTGGCTGAAGAACCGGGCTGTCCGGTTGTGGAAATTGCCTGTACCCCGGCAGCAACACCTGCAAGAGCGTTCGTTACATTGGACACCTGGCGGCGCTGGATGTCTTCGCTTGATACTACGGCAGCAGATCCGGTAAAGGCCTCTTTCTTGGCCGTACCGTATGCCACTACGATTACGTCTTCCAGGGCAACCGCATCGGACGCCATCTCGACGTCCACAACAGATCTTCCTGCAATTTGTACCGTAACGGTCTGCATGCCCACATAAGTAAATGTGAGTTCTTCCCTACCTGCGGGGACATTGATGGAATATACCCCGTCCAGGTCGGTTTGGGAAGTAATGGTTGTTCCGGCAACCACTACCGTTACATAAGGCAGAGGTGATCCATCCTCTGCGAAAATAACCGTCCCGGTTACTCTTTGTTGAGCGAACAGTGCAGAAATGCCCACCAACATTGATAAAGTCAACAAAAGGATTTTTTTCATAGGATTGGTATTAAGGTTAGGTTAATATGTATTTGTCTAACAATATTGACAATTTACGGTCTACGAAGGTAATAATTATTTTTGAAACAGCAATCAGCACATTCCATTATTAATCAAGTCAAATATAGATTGTTCATACGATTAAAAAACGAGAGAAAAAACACAGATTAATGTTTTAATTAATAAGAAACCGGCCGGGAATGCTTTTTAAGGCCGCGCGGTGAAAAAACAACAGATCCTTTAGAAAATTCGGGAATATTGAAAGATTGTAATAAATCATCGTAATAACTAACCGTAGATTGGGGCAATAAAAACGGTTTCGTAAAGGTGCCGTCTTCATTAAGCAAGGTTATGTAAGGCCTGGTATGTAACCCGTCGTTTCGTCGCGAACTGAAAGCGATCCAGCGGGAATTGCTGCTCCAGGAATGGTAGCTTTCTGTGTCAGCACTGTTCAGTTCTTCTGTATTACGTACCCGACCGGAATCCAAATCCATCAAATACAAGTCTGCTTCCGGATGCCAGATGGGAAAGGTCCCGTAAGATGACAAAGTGAACATAAGGCGTTTGCCATCCGGAGAAGGCCTGGGGAAAGCTATGCTCTTTCCGTCGATTTCAAGCACTTTTGTGATCAAGTCACCCACGCTGCCGTCATCAGAATTGAATGTTGTTTTGTATAGAGAATACCTGAGTTCCAATGGATCCGACTCTTCACCGCTGGATACGGCTCCACAGAAAAAGAGTGTCTTTCCGTCTGCCGAGAATGCGGGGAATGTCTCAAAAATAGTACTATCCTGCAATTGCGGGGGCAAGATCAGGCGATCATTTTTCACGTCATAGATGACCAGGTCCGAAGCCAGATCATAAACATCCAGCACTTTATCCGGACTGCTGTGAAAAAGCTGCCGGGTAACATTGACCGAGTAGGCAATGTAATCCCCGGAAGGATGCCAGTAGGGATACACCCCGGCACTCAGGGTTTGGGGAGTTTTCAGGTCTGCAAACCCGGTCTTCCCGTCTGCAATGATTACTGTGCCGCCTTGTTTTCCACGTATGTGAAACATCATATTATCCGGATCTCCGGCAGCATAAGAATGACAATTTACACAGCTCCCTTCTGCGAAAGAATTTTCAATGACAGGCTTTTCTCTATAGGTATACAGATCACGCTGATAAATCCCCATGGCTCCGTAAACGGAATACCCGGGCGAGATCCTCCTGTATGTCAGATACCTGTCTATGGGTATGCGGGATATGTAAATATTGAAAGGTTCATAAGCAATCCAACGTCCTTCCTGTTTTATAGCAACACGCACTTCAATGGCCGGCGTTCCGGTTTGCACCAGTTTGTGCCAGCCCCTGCGGGGAATCCGGATTTCTTCAGAACCCTTAACTACCAATTGCTCCTGCCCGGCAAGAAACTCCACGCGTTGTTTTTCACAAGGAACGGTCACCCTGAACCGGGGCGGAGCAAAGGCCGAGGGAACGGTTACTTCTGTATAATCGGGAAAAACAGGAGGATACCCGGTCTGCTGAACGTCTGCTTCTGCCCCCGAGCAACTACTCAGAAGAAATACCAGAAACAAGCTGTAAATTGTCCTTAAAGTGTATTTATTGAATAAAATAGGCATAATACCAAAATGTTTGACCAAAAAGTTCTTCCAACCTGTCAATATCACTGATATTGATCTCAGAAACAAAACGGTCCAGGTTGTTCTGCAGGTTTTGATCCAATGGAATGGACAAGGTTGCGGGATCGGTACCTCCCATATGACAGGCCAGCAATAACACTTCCTGGTAATGACGCGGCACCGGAAGTGAGCGGGGTGCGTACATATCACAAAAACCGGGAACGTCCTTCTGCAACATCCTGTCCATCAATCTGTAATTGGCAGCCACAAGATTATCCTGATTGTCTTCCAGAATATTTTGTAACGATTCAGAAAAATTGGTTGCCGATACCTTAATGTTGTTTTTTGGTTGACGGGATCTCAAAGGTCCGTATATGGGATGTTCTTCAACTGCTATGTCATTCCCGCATAATGCAAGCCGGCGTCCTGCCCATTTCCTGTATAACGGGGCTTTCATCAAAACATTCAGGTATTTTCGTGCAACCTCGTAATTTCCCGCGATCAGCTCGCTTTCGGCCAGGCGCATAAGGAAGAACCCGCTTTTCTGTTTATCGGGAATGGCCATCATGGATTCATAGGCATACCGTTTGGATTCGTTAATCATACCCAGGTTGAACCATATCTCACTGCTAAAGATCATATCCATATCCTCGGGCAGAATGAGAGCTCCCGATGTGGTCTGAGGAACGGAAAACATCAAATCACCCGCCTTTTCCGTAGCGGCCAGAGCCAGGTTAAATGTATTGAGCGCCAGCAAAGAATTGGGCATGTTTTTTTGCGACATGGATAATACGGTGTGCCAGTCCATCCTGCGGGCGGCAAAAAGGTAAGAGAGTTCTTTTTCCTTGTCTCCCCGCCATTGTGACATAAGACCCCAGGCTGTTATCCCGGTTATAAGGATTGTCAATATAATATCCCTGATCCGTGATTCCTTTTTCAAAAGTATCAACAAGCCCAGGACCAGGGGAAGAGATCCCCACAGAGAAATAAACACCCCATGCGGATAATCGCTGAATCTGTAATAATCTGCACCGTAAAAAACAGCTGCAGGGGTTCGCTGAAGGTCTGTGAACAAAAGCAATCCGGCGATCAGTAAAATACCACCTGCCATCGCCAAAAAGGTATATCGCGAGATTTTTCCGGGCATCCTCAACTCGGCAAAAAGCATAATAAGGAAAGCGGCAGGGAACGATCCACCGAACAACAGCCAGGCCAGCGGAAGGGAAAGAAATCCCCAGACAGCACGTATGCGTTCCTCACGTATACATGTATATATATATGCGATCCAACCCATTGCCACAAAGGCCAGTAATCCTGCCAGGGTATAATTGGGATTGCAGAGCAGTATCCAATAAAACACAGACGGCACAAAAGTCAGGGGTAAAGACACCTTCCCTTTTACCAGGTTCCTGGCTGTTTTGTATACGGCAAGCTGTAACAGGACCAGCAGAAAGGCTATGATCATCCCGCCAACCAGGGGGGCCCTGTAAAACTGGATCAGGAAACGGGAAGCGTAATCGGCAAAGCCCCCGGGGTGAAGGACCGTTTCCAAAAAATAGTCCCTGCTGAAGAGGAAAAGTTGCATGCCTTCGGTATACAACAGATGGAACCGGTGAAAAACACCAAAATAAAGCGTTACCGACACAAAAAACACTGCCGGGAAAAGAATACGGGAAATGCGCAAATGTTGAAACACTTTATTCATAATTATCCAGTCCGCCGCTCCACAGGTATTTTTTTGTCTCACGTGCCAGGACCCCGCTCAGCAGGATCAGGGAAACCAGGTTGGGAAGAGCCATCAGGGCATTCATGGAATCGGCCAGGTCCCATATCATGGATAACTTTGCGACCGATCCCAGGAACACTCCCACTATCCATACAATCCTGTAATACACGATGACACGCTTGCCTCCCAGGTATTCTATGGCTTTTTCCGCATAATAGGACCAACCCAGGATGGTGGAAAAAGCAAATGTGATCAGACCTACATTCAGGATCAGCGGTCCTATAAAAGTAATTTTGCTGAAAGCCATTTTGGTCAGCAGTGCGCCATCGGAATAATCGATCCCGGGGTACCTGAGAATACTCGTCACCAGGACAAGGCCCGTTAGTGCACAAACGACCACCGTATCCCAGAACGTTCCCGTTGCCGAGACTAATGCCTGCCTGACCGGATTTTTTGTTCTTGCTGCCGCTGCCACGATGGGCGCCGAGCCCATCCCCGATTCGTTGGAAAAAAGCCCCCGCGCTATGCCGTAACGCATGGCAACCATCAGACCGCCTCCGGCCATACCTCCGCCAACGGCCTTCAGGGAAAAAGCCGATTCAAAAATCAGGGAAACAGCCTTTCCTAAAAAAGATGCATTCATGAGTATTATTACAATACAACCCAGGACATAGAAAAAGGCCATGAAAGGGACAAGGAATCCGCAGACTTTGGCAATCCCCTTTATACCGAAAAAAATGACCAATGCTACCATAAAAGACAGTATGCCACCTGATATATAAGGAGATACGTTGAATGTTTCCCTTAACATGGTAGCTATGGAATTGGACTGTACGGAACAACCAATACCCAGTGCAGCAATGATGGTAAAAATACAAAAAAGGACCGCCAGCCATTTCATGCCCAGTCCGCGTTCCAGGGCATACATAGGACCTCCGAGCATAGTCCCGTCCGAGGTTTTGACACGGTATTTGACCGCCAGCAAACCTTCGGAATATTTTGTTGCGATCCCAAACACCCCGCTCAACCAGCACCACAACACAGCGCCCGGACCTCCCAAAGATACAGCAGTAGCTACACCTATGATATTGCCGGTCCCGATAGTGGCAGCCAGGGCTGTGGCCAGTGCCCCGAACTGGCTGACATCTCCTTTGGAATCCCCGTCGCTTTTTACCGAAAGAGCGATTCCCTTGAATATTTTCCGTTGAGGGAACTTCAGCCGGATAGTCAGAAAGATGTGGGTACCCAATAGCAATATGATCATAGGCCAACCCCATAACAAACCGCTCAGCTTGTTAAAAAAAAGTTGTATGTCCTGCATAACGCTTTATTTATTAAAGGCCTCCAGTCCTTCCCGGAGAAACTTCACGTATCCGTCTATGTCCAGATCATAACTGCGGGGAGCCAGTAAGGGTTTTCCCTCATGATCCAGGATTATATAGGTGGGTTGCGCATTTACCTGAAACCGGGTACGCACGAACCAGGAATTGATCCGCCCGAGCGTCTTGAGTTCCCGTCCCCTTTCATCTGTAACCCAATCGCTTTGAAGGGCAGTGTTTTTGGCATCCGAATGCAAAGCCAGTATCACGTATTGGTTACGTAACAAATCCTGTACACGCGGATCGCTCCAGACCCGTGCCTCCATTTCCTTGCAATTAACACATCCCAGACCCGTAAAATCAAGAAATACCGGTTTATCATTTTGGATGGCGTATTCCATAGCTTCCCCGTAATGGAAAAAAGCATCCAGCCCGTAAGGCAAGTCAAAGATATCGCTGTACGATCTGTCTGAAGATTCCCGAAGGGTTGGAGCCGGAGCTGAAGAAGACGCATTCATCACAAAATCCTGCGTTTTAAGCGGCGGCAGGTAACCCGATATGGCTTTCAGCGGAGCTCCCCACATTCCGGGAATCATGTATACCACAAATGAAAAGACGGCTATGGCAAGCCCAAAGCGAAACACACCCACGTGCTCAGAAGGAGAATCGTGGCGAAAACGGATCTTGCCCAACAGGTAAAATCCAAGCAGTGAAAAAATCACGATCCATAAAGCAAGATATACTTCCCTGTCAAGCAGGCTCCATTGGTATATCTGATCTATGGTACTGAGGAATTTCAGGGAAAGTGCCAATACAATAAAACCCAGGATCACTTTTACTGAATTGAGCCAACCTCCGGATTTCGGCAACCGCTCTAGCAATGAAGGCACAAACGCCAGTATGGTAAAAGGGAAAGCAAAGGCAATGGAAAAAGCCAGCATGGTCACGATAGGTTCCCATACCGCTCCCTGGGTGGACTCTATCAAAACAGTGCCCACGATAGGACCTGTGCAGGAAAACGATACCAGGACCAGGGTCAGCGCCAGGAAAAAGATCCCCAGAATGCCTCCCTTATCGGCTTTCGCATCCGTTTTTGTAGTCCATTTTGCAGGAAGGACCAATTCAAAGGCACCAAAAAACGAAGCAGCAAAAACCAGGAATAAAACAAAGAAAATAATATTCGGAATCCAGTGCGTGGCCAGCCAATTAAAAATATTGGCCGTTACGGAGGCTCCGCCTGTAAAATACGTGATACCAATAATAATTGCTATCGGCAGGGTATAGAGAAGCACTATAAAAATACCGTATAATGCTGCATTCAGACGGTTTTTGCGTTTGTTCCCGCTACCCCTGAGGAAAAAAGAGACCGTCATGGGCACCATAGGAAAAACACACGGTGTTACCAGTGCCACCAGGCCAAAGGCGATAGCCTGTAAGATAATTTTCCAAAGGCTGGAAGACGATTCTTTTACCGGCACTTCGGGAGTGTCGGTAGCTACAGATACGCCCGGATCTCCCACGGAAATTTCAAAAGACTCTTCTTCCGGCGGTAAACAGGACGTTCCGTCACATACCTGCCACTCTACGGTGGCCCGGATTGTTGCCGAGGGGACCTCCAAACGAACTTTCTGTAAAAAGGTGCCGGTTTTCCCGAAAGATCCGATATCCATGTTGAACAGCGGATCGTACTCTTTGGCTGGTGGTGATTCCATAACCATTTCATCCTCTATGAAAACGCCCTGTGGCAATACAAAGGAAAAACGGGTAGGCTGAGGTCCGTTTTCATACGGGCCCAAATCATACATGTGCCAGGGATCCTCCAAAGTAGCCGTAAAACTTATTTCAAACAGATTCCCTTCCAACCCCCTTACCTGGTAATTCCAGGAAGCCGGCTGTTCAATGAACTGTGAATAAGATACCGCTGAAGACAACAGTATCCCCAGGAAAACAAGAAATAATCTTCGCATAATTAAAAGGCTACACCAAGTGATATATTAGCTTTCGGAACTACCCCTTTGTATCCGAACTCCCCAAAACCGGTGGGAACAGATACTATTGAGGGATACCTGGTCCTGAATCCGGATACGGTCGGATATCGAAGCCCTCCTCCTACGTTCATGTCCATGGTAAAACGGCCAAACATAAAGTGAACTCCAAACAACACTCCTGCCATGACTGTGTTATACCGTGTATACAGATCACTGTTGGTGATATTGGGCAGGTCCTGCGGATCAATATAATCAGGGAGTCTGTTCTTTTCTTTTAAGAAACGGTAGGAAACATAAGGCCCGGCATAAACCTGTACTTTACGGGGCATACGTGCAAAATAGACTTTATAAATGCCTTCCAGTCCAAATCCTTCCAGTTCACTGAAAAAACTATCTTCGTTACGGAAAATCGATTCACCCATCAGGGTAACGGAGGGCATCAGCGACAGGGCCGAATTGTAGAAATTCCTCTGGTAACCGAGGGCAAAGGTCCCTTCGAAAAAGCGCGTGGGTTCCAGGAAAAGTTCATTTCTGTACCAGCTTTCCCGGGGAGGGGTGTAATTCTGCCCGTAAGCACCTATGACCATAATCATAAGCACCAGACTTAAAACCAATTTTTTCATAAACAATTCATATTTAAGTTTTATAATCCAAACGATCTCTTTTTATAGGCTTCTATGCATTCGTCCAGCCGTTCCCTGGCAGTGGTATCTCCGGGCACATTATGGGAAGGATGAATGTGTAATTGCACACCGCGGTCTGCCAAAATTTCTGCACATGTTGTTACGGTCATCCATACCAGTGTAATGAAACACATGGTGGAGACAGGTCCTATCTTATCAAAATGGTCTTTCAGGGGAACGGAGGCATCTGTGAGCGGAGCACAGGAATCAACCACAACGTCTGCCAGTTCAAACAGATTCTTACCACAGGAATGACGCGGTTTTTTGTCTTTTGACCCGGCAGCAGATCCGTACACAACGACTTTCATACCGCGTTTTTTCGCTTCCAGTGCTACATCAATATTTACTGCATTGATCCCGGTATGGGAAAAAAGCCATAAGGTATCGCGCTTATCAAAATTCCAGGAGCTCATTATGGCAGTCCCGTATCCCTCTGCCCTTTCAAGAAAAAGGAATTGGTGAATCCCGCTTTCTCCGGTGATGCGGGTAAAAAAAGTCAGCGACTGTTCAATTAGAGGATGAAATCCCACAAACCCGCCTATACGGGGATACATTTCTTCTATCGGTAAAGTGGCATGTCCGCAACCGAAAGTATGGACCCATCGTCCGGCCTCAATACTGTCTGCCATCAGGAGAGCCGCTTTGCGAATATTATCTGTCTGTGTCTCCTGGATCTTGTCCTGCAGATCACGTACATTATCAAGCCATTGGTTTGCCAGCATAGTCATTTTTTTACATTATCAATTTTCCCCTTCAGGGACATAAACAAATAAAGGAGAGTCATAGCTGCCCAAATTATAAGCAAATATAAAGGAAAAACACGAATGGGCAGAATACCCATTAAATAATTTAATAAAGTGTTACCGCCCAGGGCGATAACCATAGCAATCCCTATGGCAGTTCCTGACAACGCTTTGTAACCCGTTCCGATATAGGATATAATCACAGGGAAGGTGGCGCCCAGTCCGGTTCCTATCAGGATTACCGAGATCATGGGATGTATCCCGGCGTAGAGTCCTGCAAAACCGGCCAGTATAAGGAATAAATACCCCCACAATATTTTCCACGGAGCATAATGCAGGGACAGCCAGCTTAAAAGGATCCTTCCTGAAGCTATCCCCAGAACCATAAACGTGAGCAGGAACAAGGCTTCCTGCTGGGGAAGACCGTAGGTGGGACTGTCTTGTAAAAAAACAGGGATCCAGTTGCTGCACAATCCCTCCAGTGCGGATTGGAAAAAGAGAATAAAACTAAACAACAGCAGCGCGGGCTGACGAAGCAGCAGAAATCCTTCCTTTACTGGAAACCCCTGGCGAACCTTGGCCTCGGGAAAGCGTATCAGGCTGAAATAAACAAAGATCAGAAAAAGAAATATTGCCATATACCGGAGTATCCGGGTATATGGGACGTCATCGAATATTCCAAGAATAAGCGGCATAAGCAGGGCTCCGATCCCGTAAAAAACGCCCAGGATACTTAAATTGGAACTCCTTCTGCGGTCATCCGAGGCATCCGTAACCAAGGCATTACAGGCCCCGTTTAAAATTCCTCCTCCCGTACCGATTACCAGGACACAGAATCCCAACCATGGAACAGACTGAAAAGAGGCAAGTCCCAAAAAGCCCAGGACGACCATAGCAGACGCAAACTGAAAAGGCGTTTTAAAACCGTATCGGTCACACCAGGGTCCGAAAACCAGAGATCCTGCCAAAACCCCCAACGGCAAAATACCGGCAAGGGCGGATGATTGTCCCATATCTAAATGAAGTGTTTCTCTGAGTGAGGGAAGTACAGATCCCAATGTGAGAAAGGATATTCCAAAAAAAACAATGCCGGCATAACCGGCAGCCAGAACTTTACTGTTTTTCATGTGTTTTTATTGCGTTAAGTGCCAATTGACCGGCACCAATCAGGCCGGCTTTCTGCCCCAGTCCCGAAGCTTCAAAACGGCATTGCCGGATACTGATGGGTTGTGCCCATTTACAGGCTTCGTAATAGATTCTGTCCAGGAACCGGACAGCCGGACCGAATACGCCTCCTCCCCATACGATGATTTGAGGATTAAAAATGCTGACCATATTGGCAGCTGCCATTCCCCACAATTCCACTGCTTTATCTATAACCCTCAGGGCAACTGTGTTTCCTCGCTCATAAGCCTCGAAAACGGAACGGGAATCGGGATAAACAGCTGGTTGTCCGGATAATTTACGGGCCTGAGCGGCTATACCCGTGCCGGATGCATGTGTTTCAAAATACCCGCTGTTCCCGTATTCTTCCGTGAACGGAGGTTCAAGTGCCAGCCATCCGACTGCCCCGGCAATGTCTGCACTTCCGTGAAGTACCCTGCCTTCGGTCATAATCCCGGCACCTATGCCTGTTCCCACACTCATGAACACCACATCCAACAAACCGCGGGCCACACCCATTCCGGTTTCTCCCAGAATATAACAAGTTCTGTCACTTGCCACTATAACTTCAGATTCAGGAATAGCATCTGTTATGAACTGTTTTAACGGGAAGTTGTTCCATCCGGGAATATTTGGGGCCCACACTTTTTGTGTATGGTTGTCAGCAATGCCCGGAACACATATCCCTATGGCTTTCTTCCGGTCATCGGGAATCCCGTTCTCTTCAAGCAACGTTACACACAATCCGGCTATCAGCTCCGCTACCCGGGAACCTGTGCGGCCTTCCAGCAATACGGTTCTGTCAATGATTATTTCTCCTGAGTCTGAAAAAAGGGCTGCATGTATTTTCGTCCCGCCCAGATCTATACCTATGACCTGCATAAAAAAGTATCAGATAAATTTTACACCCAGACTTTTCATGTTTTCTATGGCAGCCCTGTGGTCTTTTTGATTCACATACCCCAGTCCTTCCATCAATACCTGAACTTCGATTTCTGCTTCCACCAGATCCTTAACGGTTTCAAATATGCAGTATTCAGTAGCTACTCCGCTGACTATTACTTGTTTAGGCAGGACTTTATTCAAAGGTGTCTTGTCCGAACGAAGTGCATTGAATCCCGAATATTCTTCTTTCAAAGGAGATGTTCCCTTGCGGAATATTCGCATTAAATGGGGCCTCTTATTGGGATCATTAATGCGTGTATAATAGGAAAGATGTATTTCCTGTCCCGGGGTATTGACCACACAGTGAGGCGGCCATTGTCCGCCGTAACCACTGAAAGAACAATGATTATGGGGGTGTGTATCGCAGACGTATATCACGTTATCGTTTGGATGTAAATTGATATAATTGATGCTGTGGAACATGGCATTCTCCGCATTCTGACAAGCCATGGATCCAGATATAAAATCGTTAAGCATATCCACCACTATGTGGGTTTTGGAATGTTCATACATGGTTCAACTCTTCTTTTATAGTATATATTAATCTCATTTTTAAATCATAAAGATCATCTGATATGTCAACTTTATGATAATGGGGATTGATGATCCTGCGTTCCGTTGGATTCATCCGGGAAAGTTCGAATAAATATTTATCCCTTTTTTCCTGTTGTGATATTTCCGGTTTTATGCGTTTCCCGTTCTCTACAAATTTAAACTGAAGTTTTTCGGCTGTGTAGGACCCTTCTTTATAAATAGTTTTGCGGGTTTGGTCGTACTCATCACGAAGCACGATCTCTTTTCCGTCTTCCAGAGCTGCGGCAAATTTGTCCCCGCGAAGACAGGTAACATCCGCTTTACTCTCGTTTTCCTGGTAGATACGATAAGTTACCTGGAACCCGGGATTGATGACTTTGGCCTTGTCTTCGGATAATTTTAAAACGGGGGTGTCTCCAATTTGTACCATTTTATATACGTTCCCAAAACAGGGATTGTGTTTGCTTGTTGCAATTGCATCTCCTACACCGTAAAAATCTATAGCTGCATTTTGTCGTTCCAGGTCAGATATCAGGTATTCATCCAGCGCATTGGAAGCAAATATCACACAATTGCTGAATCCTTCCCGGTCCAGTATTTCACGGCATTTCCGGGAAAGATAAGCCAGGTCTCCGCTGTCAAGTCTTACCCCAAAAAAAGGAGTGTAAGTATTTTCTATTCCGTTTTCGCGAAAAGCCGCTATTGCGTTGTGAATTCCGCTTTTTAACGTGTCGTAGGTATCCACCAGAAGTACAAGACCTTCTCCCCTGTGGCTTTTTATATAAGCATCAAAGGCTTTGAATTCACTTTTAATACTGCATCCAAATGCGGTAATATAGCTGTGCGCCATGGTCCCTGTGCTGGGTATGTCAAATTCGGTCGTTGCCAGAATGTTTGAGGTACTTACACATCCTCCTATATAAGCCGCTTTGGCTCCGTGTAATGCCGCCCATGGTCCGTGAGCCCTCCGGGAACCGAATTCACTGATGGGTTTATTGGTGCTGCGGGTAACCCGGGAGGCTTTGGTAGCTACAGCCATCTGGTGGTTCATAATTGTGAGCAGCGGTGTTTCCAGTATCTGCGCCTGAAGCAAAGGCGCTACTACCGTAATGACAGGCTGACGCGGGAATACGATCTGGCCTTCTTCCATGGCATATACATCTCCTGTGAATCGCACTTCGGGCAACAATTTGCAAAAGCTTCCGTAGTTTTCTTCCGGCAGAAATTTTTTAAAAAAAGACTCGGGCTGTGAACCGAACCCGGAGATCATTTCCAACACTTCTTTAACGCCGCTTACTACTGCCCAATTGTTGTTATCCGGAGCTGTTCTGTAAAACATGTTGAAAACGGCAATAGTCTTGTCCAAACCCTTGTCTACAAAGGTTTTTCCCATTGTATACTGGTATTTGTCAGAACAATAAGAGTTGGTCATAATGCGGTTTAAATTGTAAAGGTAGACAAATTAAACGTATCTTTGTGGGTTCTTACAGGAAAATCTATGAAGAGTATTTTTCATAATAACACCAGATATGCAGTCATCGGATCGGGCAGCTGGGCCACCGCACTTATCAAGATCCTGCAGGATACTCATGATGAAGTTCTGTGGTATGTCAGGGATCAGCACATGATTGATTTCATAAGGGAAAACAACCACAATCCCCAATACCTCCAGGCTGCCACACTGGACCCTTCCCGATTGAAAATGAGCTTTGATATCAACCGGACCATCCGGGATGCTGACGTGCTCATTTTCTGTATACCTTCTACGTATTTTATCAGTGAAATGATCCCTCTCACGGCCTCTTTGGAAGGAAAATTCATTGTAACTGCCATCAAGGGCCTAATCCCTGAACGAAATATTTCCGTCACCGAATATTTCAATCGTATTCACAACATTCCCTACGATTATATTGGAGTGATTGCCGGACCCGTTCACGCAGAAGAAGTAGCTATGGAAAGGCTCTCCTATCTGAGCGTGACCTGCAAAAAAGAAAAAACAGCCCGCAAGCTTGCTGAAGCCTTTAAATGCCCTTATATACAAACAAGTATTGGAACCGACATTTACGGTCTTGAATATGCCGTGGTGCTGAAAAACATCTACGCCATAGCTTCAGGTATGAGCCGTGGTCTGGGATACGGAGATAATTTTCAGGCGGTACTGGTTTCCTGCGCATACCAGGAGATCCGTTCTTTTCTGAACCGTTCCTACCCGGACAAGACCAGGAATACGTCTCTATCCGGAATCCTGGGGGACCTGCTGGTTACCAGTTATTCCCAATTCAGCCGAAACCGTTCATTCGGGAATATGATTGGCCGGGGTTACTCCATAAAAGCAGCTCAACTGGAAATGAATATGGTGGCAGAAGGGTTTTACGCCGCTTCCTGTATCCATGAATTGAACAAAAAATACAACGTGGATATGCCCATAGCAGAAGCCATGTATAAGATTTTGCATGAATTCCGGTCTCCGGCAATTGTATTCAAAGCGTTAAGTGAACAATTAAAATAATATGAAAAGCTCAATATCGTTCAACGGCAAAGAAGCCCTTTGGTTCCTGAAAGAAAAAGGATCCCTGCCCCGGGAGGAAAAAGCACTGCAGGCTATGGAAGCCCTGGAATCGGGCCGGGGAAAAGGTTCGGATTTCCTGGGTTGGTTACACTTACCTTCTGAAATTTCTTCCACAGTTATTGATAATATTAAAGACGTTGTTGAAGACTGGAAAAAAGACATAGACATTGTTGTGGTAATTGGGATCGGGGGATCATATCTGGGGGCCAGGGCCGTCATTGAAGCTCTTTCCCATTCATTCGCCGCCCTGCTTCCTTCTGAAGGACCACGCGTGGTTTTTGCAGGACAAAACATTGGAGAAGACTACCTGGCGGAGCTGGAAGATTTGATGAAAACAGCATCCATAGCCTGCGTTGTCATTTCCAAATCCGGAACCACGACAGAACCTGCCATCGCCTTTCGTCTTGTAAAACAACATATTGAATCAACTTACGGAAAAGAAGAGGCAAAACGGCGTATTGTGGCTATCACGGACAGTTCCCGGGGAGCCCTTCGCAATATGGTGTCCCGGGAAGGATACCGCAGTTTTATCATCCCTGATGATGTGGGAGGACGGTTTTCCGTGTTCACCCCGGTAGGATTGCTTCCCGTTGCCCTGGCCGGAATAGACATAGAAACCCTGATGGATGGAGCCCGGGATATGGAAAAGATCACGGCGCAAAAAAGCACAGACAACCCCGCCGTACAATATGCTTCATTCAGGAATGCTCTTTACGAAAACGGGAAAAAAATAGAGCTTTTGGTCAATTACCATCCCAAGCTGCATTTCGTTACCGAATGGTGGAAACAACTGTTTGGGGAAAGTGAAGGGAAAGAACACCTGGGTATTTTCCCGGCAGGGGTCGATTTTACGACCGACCTTCATTCTATGGGACAGTATATTCAGGATGGTGAGAGGCATCTTTTTGAAACCGTTATCAGTATAGCTTCTCCCAACCGTTCGCTAACGATCCCAGAAGACGCGGACAATGCTGACGGAATGAATTACCTGGCAGGAAAACACATAAACGAATGCAACAAGATGGCGGAATTGGGAACCCGCCTTGCACACGTGGACGGGGGTGTACCCAACCTGCATATAGAAATACCCCTGCTGAACGCTTACTACCTGGGCGCATTGCTTTATTTCTTTGAAAAAGCCTGCGGCATCAGCGGATACCTTCTGGGTGTCAACCCGTTTGACCAGGAAGGCGTGGAAGCCTACAAGAAAAACATGTTTGCTCTACTGAACAAGCCGGGTTTCGAGGCTCAGGGTGACATCCTCCGCAAACGACTCTGAACGGGCCTTTAACGTAACATTTCCTGGATCCGTCCCCGCACGGATTACTACCAGGCATTTCCCGTGGAAAGCTTTCCTGTATGAAGAACGGAACGATTCGTGGCTTACCTGGCTTCCATTGTCCACCGCAGCTATGGTTGCGGGACCTTCCAGAGCAAAAGTGATCATATTATCTGCATACGGAACGGGATTCCCTTCCCGGTCAATTACCTGAACAGTCACAAAGCTCAGATCTGATCCATCCGCATTCAGTACATCCCTGTCAGCAGTCAATACCAATCCATAGGGTTCGCCAGCTGTCTTTACGGTGCGGCGCAAGTATTCATTGCCGTCCTTGTAGGAAACAGCCGTAAGTGTCCCGGGTTCGTAATCAACCCTCCAAAAAGCATGAAGCCGGTCCTTTGTTTTGCTGCTGGAACCCACGGATTTTTCGTTTAGGAACAATGCTACCGAATCGGCCCCGTTGTAGTAGGCCCATACATCAACAGTTTCTCCCTCCGACCAGTTCCAATGAGGGAAAAGATGCAGTACGGGTGTATCCGTCCACTCGCTCTGGTACATATAATAAACGTCCTTGGGGAAGCCGGCAAGATCCACAATGCCGAAATAGGAACTGCGGGAAGGCCACCAGTACGGAGTGGGTTCCCCAAGGTAGTCAAACCCTGTCCAGATGAACATACCCGAAATAAAATCGTTGTCACGTACGTTTATCCATGCCGATTCGTGGGTATTTCCCCAGGGGGCGTGCATGTTATCGTATGCAGAACAAAAATGGTGCGGTGTATCGTAGGTGAGCCACCATTCCCTGGGTTCTTTCCTTACCGAGTCTGAAGGCATCTGGTAAAAACCGCGAGTCTGCAGTGACGAAGTGGTTTCCGCTGCCACAAACGGCATCCCCGGAAAATTTACGGACACGGTCGGGTAATCCTTTTCATGATAGTTATATCCTATGATATCCAAGGCCTGAGCCCTGAACAGGTTGTTGTGCGGAGCCGGCTCGTTGCATCCTGCCGTCACGGGCCGTGTAGGATCCAGTTCTCTTACAATATCCACGAGTTTTTTTGTCAGGAGTGCATCAAACGGCAGGTCTCCCGATACCGGACTGTCCTGGCGGGCCATAAAGTTCAACAACAGGTTCGCCTGTTGCAGATCCAGCGTGTCGGCCTGCGGATTATTCCACTGTTCCAGCACTTCGTTGCCAATGCTCCACATGATCACGGATGGGTGATTCCTGTCACGGCGGATAAAATCCCGCAAGTCTTTTTCATGCCAATCACCGAAAAATAAAGAATAATCGTAAGCGGTTTTGTTTTTGCGCCAGACATCGAAAGATTCGTCCATGACAAGAAAACCCATGCTGTCACACAGATCCAGCCATTCGGGAGCCGGAGGATTGTGGGATGTGCGTATGGCGTTGCAGCCCATCTCCCTGAGTATTTCCAATTGTCTTTCCATAGCCCTTAGATTCACGGCCGTGCCCAATGCACCCAGATCGTGATGCATACACACGCCCTTTATCTTCAAGGGCCTTTCATTCAAATAAAAGCCCTTATCCGGGGTAAACCGGAAGGTTCTTATCCCGAATGTCGTCCGGTAATCATCCAGTATCGCGGAACCCCTGAGAACCCGGCTTTCCACAGAATATAATTGAGGATTGTCCACATCCCACAGCGCAGGATCCTTCACTTCCATAGACTGTTCCACAAAAATGTCCGTTTTTCCTTCGAAATCAATATGTTTGCAATCTTCAGCAACGGTTTTTCCTCCCGGATCCAGAATTTTTGTCAACAAGTAAACATTCTTTTCCAGACCGGTAGCCCCTGATATTTCCGTGCTAATACTGACCTGTGCTTTTCCTTTTTCCACCCTGGGGGTAGTGACATATGTACCCGAGTAAGGAATATGCAGCTCTGAGGTGATCACAAGCCTGACATTCCTGTATATCCCGGAACCTGAATACCACCTGGAATTGGGCTGCCGGGAATTATCAACCGCGACCGACACCAGGTTCTCTTTCCCGGACTCGTTTAAAAAGGGAGTGATCTCATAACTGAACGAAGAGTAGCCGCAAGGCCTGTACCCTGCCTGACGGCCGTTGACAAAGACTCGGCTTTCACGGTAGATACCGTCAAATTCAAGAAAGATCCGTTTTCCTTCTGCCTCCGGCCCTAACACGAACGTCTTTCTGTACGTCCCTTTTCCACCGGGTAATGCCCCTCCCCCGGGGGTGGCGGGATGATCCTTATGGAAATTTCCTTCAATACTCCAATCGTGAGGCAGATCAAGTTTCCTCCAGGATACCTGATCATCAATATCATGGGTAAGTGTAAATTCCCAGTCCCGGTTGAAATCAGAAACGACACGTACCGGGTCCCGGTTGCATGAAGTAACTGTCAACAATATCGCCAGGCAAAAGTATACGTGTTTCATTCTGTTTACAATTGAATGGTTTGTTCTTCTCCGTTATACTGAACGGTAACCACAGGCTCTCCGCCCTTAAAAGGAGTTGCCGCATTATCCGGAGTGATCTTCTTTATATGGAATACCCTTTCTGCGGGCATCTCTGAAAACGAGCCTTCACGGGCACCAATGGTAAAAGTCCCGGTATGCTGGTCGTAGTTAAAGGGGATATTGCTGAAATATCCTTTTTCATAATTGTAATTATCCCCTTCGTCTTCATATAGTGTAAACCGGGCATCTGCTCCCGTATAGACACATAAAGTGAGTGGAGCTCCGGGGTTTTCCCCTGTATACTGAATTTCCGGCCCGAACGGTAAAATGGTCCCCGCCCTGACATAAAGAGGCATATCTTCCAGGGAAGCATCGGTTTTGATCCATTGGCCGCCGGATATGTATTCGCCGGTATGGAAATCGAACCAGTCACATTGTTTTGGGAGGTACACATCCCGCTCCCTGGCTTTGTATTCATACACCGGGCATACCATAATGGCCTCCCCGAACATATACTGATCCGAAATATCAGTAATGGCAGTGTCCCCGTTGAAATCCATAATCAGCGCCCTCATGATGGTGTAATCCTGAAACCATGTACGGCTTGCCAGGGTATAGATATAAGGCATTAAATGATAACGCAAACGGTTGTATCTGAGCATGGTTTTGTAAGCCGGATGGTCTTCAGGGGCAATATTGTATATCTCCCTGTACGGGTATTGTCCGTGGCTTCTGAAAAGCGGACAAAATGCCCCGAACTGGAACCAGCGTGTATTCAATTCCCTCCACTCTTCCATATCCTCTGACCCCTCCGGAGCTCTTTCAAAACGTCTCTGTACGCAAAATCCGCCTATGTCCATTGTCCAGTAAGGGATCCCTGATATGCTGAAATTAATACCGGCAGGAATCTGGGCTTTCATGTCTTCCCAGCATGTACCAATATCTCCGCTCCAGGTAGCCGTGGAATAACGTTGCAAACCCGGGAATCCGCTCCTGGTAAGCAAGAAAACACGTTTGTCCGGATCTTCTTCCCGTTGTCCTTCATAAATGGCCTGTGCATTGACTAGCGCATAAGCATTCAAATAACGTGTAGACGGCCCCAGTGCCGTTGGTGTGGATAATGCTTTCCGATATTCCAGGCTGGCGTTGGAAAGAATATCGGGTTCAGAAGCATCCATCCACCAGGCGTCAAAACCCAAATGATAAAGATGGTCTTCCATCTGCTGCCAGAACAATTCCCGGGCTCCCCGGGCGTATGCATCGTAAAAAGAACCGATGTAACCGGGCCATATCCAGTCCCGGATGCTGTCCTCAACGGCACGGGTGTACATCCATCCTTTTGCTTCAAATTCCTTGTAATGTTCCGTAGTATGGTAAAATTTGGGCCAAACGGATAGCATGATCCTTGCATTTTGTGCATGGACACTGTCCACCATGGCTTTGGGATCGGGAAATCTTTCGCTGTCAAATTCGTGACTGCCCCAGGCATCCACAGGCCAATAGGACCAATCCTGTACGATATTGTCAATGGGGATGTTTCGTTCCCGGAATTCCTTAAGTGCTCCCAGCAACTCATCGGAGGTTTTGTAACGCTCCCGGCTTTGCCAGAAACCCATGGCCCATTTGGGCATGATCTGGGATTTTCCTGTTAACAGGCGGTATCCGCTTATTACTTCATCTGCGTTGTCTCCCTTAACGAAATAATAATCTATCATATCGGCCATTTCCGACCACCAGGATTGTTTTTCCTGCTCCGCGGGATCTACAGGAGTATAGAGTTTAAGTGCCAGGTAGGAGACTCCTCCGTCTGGAAGCCATTCTATACGAACGGGATATTCTTTGCCTGCTTCCATTTCAACCTGGAACTTGTAATTGTTCGGATTCCAGGCAGTTCTCCAGCGTTCTTCCACCACTTCTTCCCCGTCAAAAAAGACTTTTGTATATCCTGCATAATAAAGTAAGAAACGATGTATGCCGCTTTCCCCGGATGAAACGGTTCCTTCCCACACGATTTTGGCATCGTTGAACGGGATCTCTTCCGGGAAATTCTTTACTTTTTCCAGGTCCGAATAATCCAAAACGGATTCGCGCCTTCTTAAATATTCCGTTTTGCCGTCACGGCTGGAATAAACGGCTGTCAACGCGCCCTGTTCACCGTCTGCGTCTGTCAGATTCAGCACATCAAGTTGCAGGTAATCCCTGGGATCTCCAAATCTTGTAAGGGAGTTGTTGTCCCACAGTAATCCGTAATTTTTGCCGGAAACTATAAATGGAACGGATACCTTGGTGTTGTACTGGTACAACGTCTCGTTCTTCCCTTTATAGTTGAACTCATCGGACTGATGCTGCCCCAGACCGTAAAAAGCTTCATCGCCCGGGGATTCAAAGACTTGTCTTACGGTGTACCCCTTGTCTCCTTCCACTTCTATTGAAGAAAAGGATTTCCCGCCTCCCTGGTTTTCCTGCAATATGACATTTCCTTCCGCATCAAGGAAAGCGACTTCCCCGGTACGGCGATCCACCCGGGCAGTGACAGACTCGGTTTTTACGGTTACAAAATTTTCTTCTTCCATACATTCAAAGGGCACGGACGGAAGGTCTTCCGGCGAGCGCATCAGACTCGGCCTTTTAGAAAACCGCTCCCCGGAAGGGACGGCAGAAACACGCAGTATTTTTTCACTAACAGGTTCAATTCGGACTTTATATTGATCCTTTACTGTGACCACCACCTGGTCACTGTCAATCATCAATCCGCTGTTACACGATATCAAAACCAGTCCTGCAAAAAGGACGAACAGCCGTTTTTTCATATATTTGTTTTTTAGATCATTTCCCACTCAAAGATAATTGTTTATGAAAACTTTCACAATTCTGTTATTGGCGTGTAGTTTGTTTTGCAGTTGCAAAGGTGAAAAAAATGAAGAAGATCCCGGAATGCGGGACATAACAGCCACAGAATTTGCACAATTGATGGGAACAGGCTGGAACCTGGGGAATACCCTGGAAGCGACCGGCGGTGAGACTTCCTGGGGAAACCCCAAAGTAACGCCTGATCTGATAAAAGCGGTGAAGCAGGCAGGATTCAGCGCTGTACGGATTCCTGTTTCGTGGTCTGTTCATATCACTGACCAGGCAACCCACAAGATAGACAATGCCTGGATGCAACGCGTTGGACAGGTCGTCAATTATGTGATAGACAATGACATGTACGCCATCATTAACATTCATTGGGACAACGGATGGATGAACGATCCCAGGGAAAGCAGCCGGGACGCCATTAACAATAAGCTCAATGCCATCTGGACCCAGATAGCTACATATTTCAAAGGTTATGACGACCGCCTGCTTTTTGCCGGATCCAATGAAGTACATTTGGAAAACGACTGGTCATCAAACCCTCCCGCTGAATACATAGCTGTACAAAATTCTTTTAACCAGACATTTGTAGATGCGGTACGAGTCACCGGAGGCCGGAATCTGAAACGTTTCCTGGTAGCACAAAGCTACCTGACAAACATTGACCTGGCTTATGAATCTTTCATAATCCCGACCGACCCCACACCGGACAGGTTGATGCTGGAAGTCCACTATTACGATCCCTATGAATTTGCACTCAAGGAAGATTCACCGTACGATTCCCAATGGGGATCCGTGGCAACGGGAGCGGTAACCTCATGGGGACAGGAAAATTGGGTAAACACTCAATTCGGAAAAATGAAGGCAAAATTTACGGATAAAGGCATCCCTGTGGTATTAGGGGAATTCGGGGCTCTCTACCGTTCTTCCTTAAGTGGTCAGGCACTGGAAGATCATAAAAAATGCCGGGCTTATTACACGGGATATGTCAACCGGGCAGCTCTTGATCACGGTATGGTCCCTTTTTACTGGGACAACGGGGCGGAAGATTTCAGGTTGTTCAGCCGTTCAACGTACCAGGTACTTCATCCGGATATTCTGGATGCTATAATAAACGGGCTTCCATAAAACCATTATCTTCCAGGAGCTCTTCCGGAGATGCGGAAGCTGCCTGGACAGCCAGCTGATCACACTTTTCGTTCTGGGGATGACCGGCGTGACCTTTGACCCACACAAACCGAACCTTGTGTTTTTGGGCTGATTCAAGATAACGTTTCCAGAGATCTACGTTTTTCTTGTTTTTAAATCCTTTGGCTTTCCAACTGTTGAGCCATCCCTCCTCTACTGCTTTAACCACATAAGTGGAATCTGAATAGACACAGACTTCGTTCCCCGGTTTTTTCAATGCTTCCAGGCCAACGATCACTGCCAACAGTTCCATTCTGTTGTTGGTGGTCAGTTTGTAGCCTGCAGAAATTTCTTTGTAATGCCTTCCGGAACGCAATATCACCCCGTATCCGCCCGGCCCGGGATTACCCAACGCAGAACCGTCTGTAAAGATTTCAACCTTCATGTAATTTTTCCGCTTCGATCTCCTGGTTCCTGCGTCTGTTCCTGTAAATGTCACAAGCCATGAAAATAGCTGCGAGCATTGATTCCGGAGATGCTTTATCCTCCCCTGCCAGCCTGTATGCCGTTCCGTGATCGGGAGAGGTCCTGATCACAGGAAGTCCTGCGGTGAAATTCACACCCTGGTGAAAAGAAAGAGCTTTAAAAGGGATCAGGCCCTGATCGTGATACATGGCCAGCACGGCATCAAATTTTCTGTATTCTGCCGCTGCAAAAAAACCGTCTGCGGGATAGGGTCCGAAAGCCAAAATCCCCGATTTGTCGGCTTCTTCAATAGCGGGTGTAATAATCTCCTGTTCTTCAGATCCTATAAGTCCTCCGTCACCGGCGTGGGGATTGAGTCCCAATACTGCGATCTTGGGTTGTCGTATGGTGAAATCCTCTTTCAGAGTCTTATCAAGCAATAAAATCTTCTGCAGGATCTTTTCTTTGGTCAGCTCCCGGTGAATCTGACTTACCGGAATGTGACCGGTAACCACACCTACACGCAAAGATTCATTACATAAGATCATCAGGGGAGCGGCTTTTCCGAAAGCATTGGCAAGGTATTCGGTGTGGCCGGGAAAAGCAAATCCCTCCCGGCTCATGTTCTGTTTGTTAAACGGTGCCGTTACAAGGACATGGATCTTTCCGCCACGCAAATCATCAACAGCTCTTTCCAGTGCCTGTAAGGCCGCCTGAGCCCCATCTTCGGTCATTTTTCCGGGTTCGGCCATGAATTGATCCGGCACACAGTTGACCAGGTTAACCATTTTGTAATGCAGATCAGATGCGGATTGTGTAATGTGCACATTGAAATTCTCCACTCCCGCAGACATTTTTTTATAAAAACCCATCAACCGTGAGGATCCGTAGATCACAGGAGTGCATAATTCATTAATTCGACTGTCAGCCAAGGCTTTGATCAACACTTCGTACCCTATTCCGTTTGTATCTCCCTGCGTTATTCCAACTATGATCTTTTTATGCATAATGCCTTTGATTTTTATTGATTATGGTCCTTCCGAAAGGTGTGAAAGCCAGGGAAACCATTTTAAAATGCTGCTTCCCGAAAGGAATTCCTATTATGGTTATGTATAAAATAATTCCCCATACAAGGTGGCTCAGGGCAATCCATATGCCGCCAAGAAATATCCACAGGATATTCAGAACCGAGCTCAGGCATCCCGTACCTGATTCAACAACTATGGTGGTTTTTCCGAAAGGCCACAAAGCAAAAGCCGCCAGTTTAAAACTTTGTATTCCAAAGGGTATCCCTATTATTGTTATACACATAAGGAAGCCCGAAATAATATACTCCAGGGCGATCATTATACCGCCAAACAAGAGCCAGAGGATGTTTCCCAGAACGTTCATACCGCAAATATACGTAAGTTATCCTTATATTTGTATGCTATGGTTTCCGTCCGGGATACAAACATACAATTTCTGACAGGGGTAGGTCCCAAACGCGCCAGAGAATTGGAAAAAGAGTTGAATATCAAGACTTTCAGCGACTTGATACAACACTTTCCGTTCAGGTACATTGACCGTACCCGTTTTTATGCCATAAACGAGATCAATCCTGAATTGGCATACATACAGATCAGGGGGGTGGTAAGGGATATTAAGATCATTGGGGCCGGTTCCCGCAAACAAAGGCTGGTAGTACTGTTTGCCGATCCCACAGGAACACTGGAACTTGTTTTTTTTAAAGGCATTAAATGGATCAGGGATAAAATTAAAACGGATACCGAATACATTGTTTTCGGCAAACCCACTGTTTTCAACGGGAAGATCAACCTGGTACACCCGGACATGGATATTCCCGACAACCAGAGCCTTCCCGGGAGTGCAGGCTTACAGGCCGTATATTCTTCCACCGAATCATTACGGAATAAAGGCTTTACGCAAAAACTGTTCTCACGTCTTGTGGCCCGTGCACTTACCGCTATGGAAGGGAACATCCCGGAAACACTCCCGGATCATTTACTCAGGCATCTAAAGCTGATGCCTCTGCCGTTGGCATTGGAAGAGATCCATTTCCCCAAAAATCTGAAGAATCTGCAGGCTGCCCAGACCCGCTTGAAATTTGAAGAATTGTTTTACATCCAGCTGGGATTACTCCGGCAAAAATCTGTCCGGATGCGGGCCGGGGACGGATTGCCCTTCCTAAAAGTAGGCCCGGCCTTCAACGATTGCTACAATAAACTTCCATTTGCTTTGACAGGGGCACAGAAACGCGTTCTCAGGGAAATCCGCTCTGATCTTAAAAGCGGTCGACAGATGAACCGTTTGTTGCAGGGAGATGTAGGCAGCGGAAAAACACTGGTGGCCCTGTTAAGTGCACTGATCGCAGTGGATAACGGATACCAGGCGTGTATGATGGCCCCTACAGAGATCCTGGCCAACCAGCATTTCAATACAATCTCAAAATTTTTAATAGACCAGGACATTCCCGCCGGACTGCTTACCGGGTCAACCAAACCGGCTGAACGCAAGAAACTGCATGAAGGCCTGCGTGATGGATCTATTAAATTGTTGATAGGCACCCACGCTTTGATAGAAGACACCGTTACATTCAAAAACCTCGGCTTTGTGGTTATTGACGAACAACACCGTTTTGGGGTTGAACAACGCGCACGTCTCTGGAAAAAAACCAACGGTTCGCCGCCTCACATTATGGTTATGACGGCCACGCCCATTCCCAGGACTCTGGCCATGACACTATATGGAGATCTGGACGTCTCAGTAATTGACGAATTACCCCCGGGCAGACAACCCGTGCAAACCATTCATTATAACGCATCGCGTCGCGGAACAGTCTATACTTTCATGAGAAAACAGATTCGCCAGGGACGCCAGGTTTATATTGTATATCCCCTGATACGGGAATCCGAAAAAATGGACTACGAGGACCTGGAAACAGGATACCGGGACATTACCGCCGCTTTTCCCGCACCTCTTTATTCTGTGGCAGTGGTCCACGGACAACAAAAAACGGAAAACAAAGCCTTTGACATGAATATGTTCGTCAACGGGAACGCCCAGATCCTTGTGGCCACTTCTGTCATAGAGGTAGGCGTAGACGTTCCCAATGCGACGGTCATGGTCATAGAAAGTGCGGAGCGTTTTGGTCTTTCCCAGCTTCACCAATTGAGGGGCCGTGTAGGCCGCGGAGCCGAGACTTCTTACTGCATCCTTATGACCGGCAATGCTTTAAGCAAAGAAGCCAAAGAACGCCTGAAACTTATGTGCGAAACCAATAACGGATTTGAAATTGCCGAGGCCGATATGCGCCTCAGGGGGCCCGGCGATCTGGAGGGAACTGCCCAGAGTGGATTGGCCTTTGACCTGCATATAGCAAACCTTGCAAAAGACGGCCAGATCCTGGAATGGGCCCGGATGGAAGCTTCCAATGTTTTGGACGAAGACCCGTTGCTGGAATCTAAAAAGAATAAGCTTTTAAAGGAACAACTGGAGGTGCTGGCCCGGCACACTGTGGACTTCAGCAAGATTTCCTGATTGGATCTTGATATCAGAAAGGATTGACCGGTGTTCTGGATGGAAGGACCATTGTGTCGGTCACTTTAAATTGCTGATGGAATTCCGTTTTTTCCCTGGGAACTTCAAAATAAAATTGCCTTAACGTATCCCTGTACTTGAGGTTGGGATCGGAATAATCCACAATGAAAACACGCTGCGGTGAACTCTGGGTCAGGGATACAAAATACTTGCCTTCAGAGTCTGTGTAGGCGGTATCAGCCTCAAGTGAAGAACTGTACGTCTTGAGCATAATCACCTTGATTCCCTCAAGAGGCATGTTCACAATATTCTTAACAACTCCTTCCACCACATAGGTATAAGTATAGTCTTCCCGTTTAATGCATGAAGACAGGATCAAAAGAAATAATAACGGCAGGAATAATTTTTTACAGTACATTAAGTACTTGTTCTTTGATCTTTTCCAGTTCATCTTTCATCATAACTACGTATTGTTGCATACCGGCATGAGCTGCTTTGGATCCGAGTGTATTAATCTCCCGGCCCATTTCCTGGGAAATAAAGGCTAGTTTCCGTCCCGCAAATTCTTCTTCCTGTAAGGTCTGTCTAAAGTAATTACAATGCTGGCGTAAACGTACACGCTCTTCGCTGATGTCGGCCTTTTCCAGGTAATAGATCAATTCCTGTTCCAGTCGGTTTTTGTCAATGGAAATTTCATCACTCAAACCTGCGAGTTTGTCTTCCAGTCGTTTTCTTATGGTAACGATCCTTTCCGGGTCCAATGCTTCGGCTTTTTCCAGATAGGTCTCAATATTGTCTATATGGGACAACAAGTCTTCCCCCAGACGCTCCCCTTCCCTTTTCCTGAATTCGTCCAGGTTTTCCGCTGCTTCATAAATGCATGCTTTTAATGAGTCCCAGACTTGCGGGTCCAGTTCTTTTTTTTGCACTTCCCTAACTTCGGGCATTCTTAAAAGTGCCGCAGCCAGGTCTGTTGAACTTACCTCCTGTTCCATATCCCTGAAGATTGTTTGTAACTCCTGGAAATATTGCCTGATAAGCGAAACATTAAAAGTGTTTTCCAGGACCTCTTCTTCCTGGTCAAACGATATAAACAGGTCAATGTTTCCCCTTTGCAAACGCTTAATAAGGCTTTGCCGCAGGTCGTATTCGTATTCTTTGGGGATCTGGGAAGTTTTGAAACCAATATCAGCCGTTTTGCCGTTAACCGAACGAATTTCAACGGTATATTTTTTTCCTGAAAAAGAGGTTTCGGCTTTTCCGTAACCGGTCATCGAGCGTATCATTTGCTTAAATTTTCAACAAATATACATTAATATGATTACTTTTGTGCGTAAACTTTTCAGACATATGAACGAAGAAACGAATAACACAGTTCCTGAACGCCCTTTGAATTTCCTGGAAGATATCATTCGGGAGGATCTCTCACAAGGTAAATACGATTCCATTGTAACCCGTTTTCCTCCCGAACCCAACGGCTACCTGCATATAGGACATGCCAAGAGTATATGTCTGAACTTTGGGCTGGCTCAGAAATTCGGAGGTAAAACCAACCTGCGTTTTGATGATACCAATCCCACGAAAGAAGAAACGGAATACGTAGATTCTATTAAAGAAGATATTCACTGGCTTGGTTTCCGGTGGGCCGGCGAATTTTATGCGTCTGATTATTTTGAACAACTATACCTGTGGGCACATGAACTAATAGCCAAAGGCCTGGCTTATGTAGATGATCAAACCCAGGAAGAGATTCGCCTGGGCAGGGGTACGATCACCACTCCCGGGATTGAAAGTCCTTTCCGCAACAGAAGCATAGAGGAAAATGCGGATCTGTTTACACGAATGAAAAATGGGGACTTTCCGGACGGCAGCCGTGTTTTACGGGCAAAAATTGACATGACCCATCCCAATATGCTGATGCGTGATCCGCTGATGTACAGAATCATCCATGCCGATCATCACAGAACCGGAAACAAATGGTGTATATACCCAATGTACGATTACGCTCACGGACAGTGTGATTCCATAGAGAATATAACTCATTCCATATGTACACTGGAGTTTGATGTGCACAGACCGCTTTACGACTGGTTTATTGAAAAACTCGGCATATATCCTTCACATCAGTATGAATTTGCACGCCTGAATATCACCCATACCGTAATGAGCAAGAGGAAACTGCTTGAATTGGTAAAAGCAGGGCTGGTTAAGGGATGGGATGATCCCCGCATGCCAACCATATGCGGACTCAGAAGAAGAGGCTATACTCATTCAAGCATTCGCCTTTTTGCAGAAAAAGTAGGAGTGGCAAAACGCGACAATGTAATAGACATATCCCTTATGGAATGGTGTATGCGGGAAGAGTCAAATAAAAACGCTCCCCGGTACATGGCAGTACTTGATCCCATAAAATTGGTCATAACCAATTATCCTCCTGAACGGGAAGAATTCATGAAAGCTCCACTGAACCCCGAAGATGCAGGTGCCGGTGAAAGGGACGTTCCGTTCTCACAAGAGATCTTTATAGATCGCAACGACTTTATGGAAGATCCCCCTAAAAAATACTTTCGACTGAGACCCGGCGGAGAAGTACGTTTAAAATACGGATACATTATTCGCTGTGAAAATGTAATAAAAGACGAGAACGGCAGGATCACAGAACTGCAATGTACGTATGATCCTGAATCCCGGCCGGGTTCAGGTCCCTGGAGAAGCGTAAAGGGGACCATTCACTGGTTATCGGCCCGCCATGCCGTAAAGAGTGAGATCCGTTTATTCGACAGACTGTTTACGGAACCGTATATGGGAAATCTGCCGGAAGACAGGGATTACAAGGATTACCTCAATCCCGAATCCCTGAAAATTGTTCAGGGTCTGATAGACAGGGACGCTGCAGGTATTGCTGCCAAAGCCGTCCCCGGCAAGGACGAAACACGTACCCGCATTCAGTTTGAAAGGCTTGGTTATTATGTGCCGGATTACGACACTACTTTAGAAAAACCGGTCTTCAACCGCATTTGTACCCTGAAGGATTCATATACCAAAACTCTGAAAGACTAAACTTCCATTTTCTGGTTTTTGTCATCCATCCAGCGAGCCTGTGTTACCGCAAGATCAGGGGCAATTCTTACATTCAGTTTACATCCGTATTTCCTGGACCATTTTTTTGCCCTGGAAACCAGTCCTTTTGTCAAATAAGCTTCAATAAACGGATGTACTTCCAGTAAAACCGCTTTGAGCTTTTTCTCGTTGGCAAAAAATGCCAGCTGATTCTCGATATTTTCCGTAAAGAGTAAACTGGGGGCAATTTTCCCGGTACCGTTACATGTAGGACATTTCTCGCTGGTATTGATCTCCATTGCAGGACGGACCCGCTGACGGGTAATCTGCATCAACCCAAACTTTGTAAGAGGCAGGATGTTGTGCTTGGCCCGGTCGGTTGCCATCAGCTCCTGCATTTTTTTATAAAGTTTTTGCCTGTGATCGGATGAATCCATGTCAATAAAGTCGACGACTATAATCCCCCCCAGGTCCCTTAATCTTAATTGCCTGGCAAGTTCTTCAGCGACGACCATATTCACTTCAAATGCATTTTCTTCCTGTCCGCTTCCCATCTTCGAGCGAATTCCGCTGTTCACATCTACAACATGCAATGCTTCGGTGTGCTCGATGATTATATAAACCCCCTGTCTTAAAGGTACAACCCGGCCGAATGAACTTCTGATCTGACGGTTGATATCAAATGCGTCAAAGATCGGGTCTTTTCCTTTATACAGCTTTACTATCTTCTCCTTTTCGGGAGCAATAGTGGCTATATAACGGCCAATTTCTTCATAGACCACTGTGTCGTTAACGTGAATACTATTAAACGTATCGTTCAGGAGATCACGTATGACAGTAGTAATACGGCTGTTTTCAGTTAACAATCTTGAAGGGGTCTTCCCCTTCCGCATTAAAACCCAGGATTCTTCCCATTTATGGATAAGGGAATTCAACTCAGTATCCAGAACGGCCGCTTTTTTCCCTTCGGCAGCAGTTCTGACAATGAGCCCGTAATTGGGAGGTAAAATACTCTGAACCAACCGGTCCAACCTGCCACGCTCTTCTTTGAGCGTAATTTTGGATGACAGGTTAACCTTTTCTGAAAAAGGCAATAAAACAAGGTTTCTTCCGGCAATGGAAATATCGGAAGTAAGACGGGATCCTTTTGTGGAAATGGGTTCTTTGACAATTTGCACCAAAACCGGTTGCCCAACTTTTAAAACCTCGGAAATTTTGCCTTCCTTGGGTAAAACAGAGCCCAGCTTCAGACTTGAATAAATTTCCTGGGGCGTATTCTTTTTGGCGATCACCTGTTGGGTAAAATAATTGACTGCCGAAAAGGCGTACCCCAGATCCAGGTAATGAATAAAAGCATCTTTATCGTCACCGATATCTACAAAAGCAGCGTTCAGTGCGGGCATGATCTTTTTAACCCTGCCCAGACACAGATCACCCACCGAGAAATGATTGTCACTGGTCTCTTCCTTATGCAGTTCCGTCAACCTGTTGTTTTCCAACAACGCAATGGTAACGTCGGAAGGAGTGACATCAATAATTAAATCTTTCTCCATTCTGTGGTAAAAGTAAGAAACCTAAAGAGTCTTTTCGAAAAAAGTTGCTTTAGGTTTCCTGGTTCATGAGACATATGATGGCTTATTTCTTTTTATGACGGTTCTTGCGCAAACGTTTTTTACGCTTGTGCGTCGCCATTTTATGTCTTTTTCTTTTCTTTCCGCTTGGCATAATTAAATTTATTTAACGCTGTTTTTCACTTTATTCATGAAAACTTTTGCCGGCTTGAAAGCGGGTATGTAGTGTTCAGGAATTACGATTGTTGTGTTTTTAGAAATATTGCGAGCCGTTTTGCGGGCGCGTTTTTTCAAAATAAAGCTACCAAAACCGCGAAGGTATACGTTGTTATTCTGAACCAAAGAGTTTTTTACGTTATCCATAAAGCATTCCACAACTTTCTGAACGGCAACTTTCTCCAGGCCTGTTGTTTTGGCAATTTCGTTTACGATATCAGCTTTAGTCATAATACGATAAATTTAAGAGTTATTGTTAATGATTGCATTCCAAATGGACTGCAAAAGTAACATTTAATTCTTAATATCAAGACGTTTAGAGTAAAAAATCCAAAAAAAACGTCCGTTTAGCTATCTTTGCCCCATGGATTTCACAACGCTCCTGCTGGCGTGGTTCAGAGATAACCAACGGGAATTGCCCTGGAAAGAATACAACGATGCATACTCGGTATGGGTATCCGAGATCATACTGCAACAAACAAGGGTACAGCAGGGAAAAATGTATTTTAACCGCTTCCTGGAAACTTTTCCGACAATAGAGCATCTGGCGGAAGCCCCTGAAGACCAGGTTTTAAAAACATGGCAGGGCCTGGGTTACTATTCCCGGGCACGAAATATGCATAAGACTGCAAAAAAGGTTATGAGGGAATACGGCGGATCATTTCCCAAAAACACTGATTTATTACAAAAACTGGACGGCATAGGGCCTTACACCGCGGCGGCAATCGGTTCTTTTGCATTCGGATTGCCTGTTGCGGCCCTGGATGGAAACGGATACCGTATACTGGCCAGGTATTTTGGGGTTGATATTCCGGTTGATTCTTCGGAAGCAAAAAGATCATTTGCCAACTTAGCCCAATCGTTACTGCCTGCCGGGGACAGTGCATCATTCAACCAGGCCCTGATGGATTTCGGGTCCCTTATTTGCACTCCCAGACCACTTTGCAGTATCTGCCCCATGGTCCAAACCTGCAGTGCGTACCTTGACGGTCAGACAGAGAGGCTCCCTGTAAAAAAAGAAAAGACAACAGCTAAAACCAGGTATTTCCATTACCTGGACATAGAATACGGGAATGCAACGTTCATAAGGCAAAGGAACGGGAACGATATCTGGAAGGGCTTGTACGAATTTCCCCTGATCGAAACCTCTTGCCCGGCCGGATACCCGGATCTGATCAAGACGGAAGATTTTCAAAAAATACTGGACTTGTCATCCATTACACTTATTAATATATACAGATCCAAACCGCATAAATTGTCTCACCAGACCATATACCCTGTTTTCTACAGAATCCGTTCACAAAAACCCGGACCGATCCTGCAAACGGAATACCTGGAAATTAACCGTAACAACCTGTCACGGTATGCAGTTTCCAGATTGATTGAAAAGTATATGGATTTTTTTAATAATTTTGCCGGCTTATGAAACCGACGCTTTTCCGTATTTTATTTCTTTTTCTGGGCTTTTCAATGCTCTCTGTAACAGGCTGGAGCAGGGAATTGCGCATTGACGGAATTGAAATTACGGGCAATAAGATTACCAAAGATTTCATCATCCTAAGGGAATTGCCCTTTGCTGAGGGAGATACGTTCAACGAGAATCTTTTGGCTGAACAATTGCGCCTGGCAAAAGAGAACCTGAACAACCTGCTTTTATTCAACTTTGTTGAGATATCGCCCCTAAGATCCATTGAAGATCCTTCTTTGATCACTGTGATCATACAGGTGCAGGAAAGATGGTATATATGGCCCCTTATTGAAGTAAAGCTGGAAGAGCGCAACCTGAGTACCTGGCTGCAAAATTGGGATTTTTCCAAGATCACCATAGAAGCCGGGGCCCGTATCGATAATTTTTTAGGATTGAAGCATAAACTGGTCATAGCGGCTCACGGAGGTTACCAGTGGGGTGTTTTCCTGGGATACCGGGACATATCCCTGGACAGGGAAGGCAAGCATTTTCTGAGTATGGATGTACAGGGTAATTTCAGCCATAACCTGGATATTTTTACCGGAGAAGACAAACCGGCAAGGTACAACCTGCCGGATGTCATCCTGGAAAAATCCCTAGATACAAGGATCAATTACACATTCCGTCCCAATATACGCACCCTGCACCATCTCTCTTTCATGCATGAATACAGCATGCTAGCCGATACAGTCCTCAAGATCAATCCCCATTACTGGGGTAACGACCGGCTTCAGAGAAACGCTTTCAGGCTCAATTACAGGTACCGGCTTGACCAAAGGGATTATCATCCATATCCTTTGAACGGCTATTTTCTTCAGGCAGGAATGAACACCTACATCACATCAGATGCTTCTGTACGTTATGCCCAGCTCATACTGGGACTCCAGTATTTCAAGCAGATACAGAAATCCCGCTGGTATGTTTCGACAGTCTTTACCGGTGGGTATTCTATTGCCAACAAACAAGCCTATATCCTGGAAAAGGCAATCGGTTACGATAACAATATGATGCGCGGGTACGAATACACCGTAGCAGACGGCCAGGTATTTGCCATTTCCAACAACACATTGAAATTCAATATACTTAAAAAGAAGACGTTTACCCTCAACTGGCTTGCGTTCCTTCCCCAGTTTAACAAGATACATCTTACCATATATGCCAACGCTCATTTTGATATGGGATATGCCTACAACAAATGGGATTACCAGCTAAACACCCTGAGCAATCAGTTTCTTTATGCCGGCGGGCTGGGTATTGACCTGGTCACCTATTACGATATGGTCATTGGTATAGATTACTCGGTGAACAAACAATGTGAGCACGGTTTTCTGTCATGGAAAAATTTCTTTTTTTCCATCAAAGTTCCCTTCATATAAATATCGGTCATTTTGTCAGTCACATCCTGTGGCACGAAGATTGACGGAGTGAATGCAGAAGATACAAATATGAATTTAATTCTCAGTGATAAGATGACCGTTATTCCCTTAATGGAAATGGATATGGAAGAGCAACAGGGAAATATTCACGAAGAAGAATCGCCCCAGATACTTCCCTTGTTGGTTCTGCGAAATGCCGTCGTTTTTCCGGGGACACTGATCCCCATTACCGTCGGCAGGGAAAAATCAATGAAACTGGTCAGGGAAAGTTTTGCAGGCGACAAATGGGTGGGAACCGTTACCCAAACGGATCCCCTGGATGACGATCCCGATGAAGATGCCGTCAGCCGGCACGGTTGTTTAGCCAAAATACTCAAGATAATTGAAATGCCCGAAGGGGGCATTACAGTGATATTACACGGCAGCAGGCGTTTCCATGTAGAACGTATGGTCCAGAAAGATCCTTATTTTGCGGCGGAAGTCCGTTACCTGTCAGACATTATGCCCTTGAAAGAAAACACCAATTACAAAGCGGTTGTAGAAGGAATTAAAGAGGTGGCTGCCCAAATCTTCCAGTTAACTCCCAGTATTCCCCGGGAAGCGGAATTTGCCCTGAAAAATATTGAAAAAGAAGACTTTTTGGTCAATTTTGTAGCCTCCAACATATACCTGGAAGGGATCAAGGACAAACTCAACCTGCTGGCTATAGATGCCCTGGAAGACAGGGCCTCCAAATTACTGGAATTGCTGTATAAACACCTGGAACTCCTCAAATTCAAAGAACAGATTCATCAGAAAGTACGGGGTGAAATAGACCAACAGCAGAAAGAATATTACCTGAGCAACCAGTTGAAGACCATACAGGACGAGCTGGGGTTGTCACAGGATATGGAAGAGATCGACAACCTGCGGGAACAGGCTGCAAAGAAGAAGTGGAGCAAGGAAATTGCCGAGATTTTTGAAAAAGAGATCCTGAAACTGGAACGTGCCAATCCGCACCAGCCCGATTACGGGATCCAGCTGAATTACCTTCAGTTCCTGGTAGATCTTCCCTGGGGAGAATATACAAAAGACCACCTGGACCTGAAAAGGGCCCGCAAAGTGCTGGACAAGGATCATTCCGGCCTGGAAACGGTCAAGGACAGGATCCTGGAACATCTGGCCGTGCTGAAACTGAAAGGAGATATGAAATCCCCCATTCTTTGCCTCTACGGCCCTCCGGGCGTCGGCAAAACGTCCCTGGGAAGATCGGTTGCCAGGGCACTGGGCAGGAATTTCGCACGCATTTCTCTCGGCGGTCTTCACGATGAATCAGAGATCAGGGGGCACAGGCGGACTTACATCGGCGCCATGCCCGGCAGGATCATCCAAAGCATAAAAAGAAGCAAATCCTCGAACCCGGTCATTGTATTGGACGAGATCGACAAAGTGGGAGCCGATTTCAGGGGAGACCCCTCCTCGGCATTACTGGAAGTATTGGATCCCGAACAGAACAACTCGTTCCACGACAATTACCTGGACGTGGATTACGACCTTTCAAAGGCTTTGTTTATTACTACAGCCAACAGCATAGGGAATATCCAGCCGGCCCTGCGGGACCGAATGGAAATGATCCCCATTAACGGATACCTTGCCGAAGAAAAAAGGACCATAGCCCGCAAACACTTATTGCCCAAGCAACTGGAAGCTCACGGACTAACACCTTCCCAGCTTCGGTTGAGCCGCAAGGCCATTGATGTGGTAATCAACGAATACACAAGGGAATCAGGAGTACGCAGCCTGGAAAAACAATTGGCCAAAATTGCGCGCAATGTTGCCAAAAGGATCGCTTTCGGGGAAACCTACGATCCCAATCTGACACCCGATAATGTGCGTGAGATCCTGGGAGTCCACCGTATCATACAGGATATTCAGAAAGGAAATGAATTTCCGGGAGTAGTCACGGGACTGGCCTGGACAGAAACAGGAGGCGAGATCCTTTTTGTTGAATCAAGCCTCAGCAAGGGTAAAGGAACCCTAACCACCACCGGAAACCTTGGAGATGTCATGAAAGAATCGGCCATTATTGCCCAGCAGTATCTGAAAGCACATTCCGGGCTTCTGGACCTTGATCCGGAGATCTTTGAAAAAACCGACATTCACCTGCACGTTCCTGAAGGGGCCATTCCAAAAGACGGGCCTTCGGCCGGTATCACCATGATCTGCTCCATTGCCAGTGCATTTAAAGACAAATGCATCCGCAAAGGCGTAGCCATGACCGGAGAGATCACCCTGCGTGGCAGGATCCTTCCTGTAGGTGGCATTAAAGAAAAAATCCTTGCCGCCAAACGTTCCGGGATAAAAACCATTATTCTTTCCGAAGACAACCGGAAAGATATTGAAGAGATCAATCCCGATTTCATAAAAGGCATTGAATTTAAATTCATGAAGACCATACCCGAAGTGATCAAATACGTATTGTAGCGTGGATGTAAGCATTGAAGACAGCTGGAAAAAAATTCTGGAGCCGGAATTCTCAAAACCATATTTTGAAAATATCGTCTCTTTCCTTCGTACGGAAAAAAAGGAAGGAAAAACCATATATCCCCCCGGGAAACAGATCTTCAATGCCTTTGAAATGACCCCCTTTTCTTCTTTGAAAGTTTTGTTGCTGGGACAGGATCCATATCACCGCCCCGGTCAGGCTCACGGATTATCCTTTTCCGTGCCCCGCAATACCCCTCCCCCGCCTTCTCTGAAAACCATTTTTGCCGAGTTAAACGCCGACACCGGTATTGCACCTCCTTCCCACGGATGCCTGGAAGCATGGGCTGCACAAGGAGTCTTGCTGCTCAATGCCATCCTTACTGTGGAGGCCGGGAAACCCGCTTCACACAGCGACATTGGCTGGATGGATTTCACTGACGCGGTAATACGAACCGTTTCTGAAAAAAAAGAAAACATCGTTTTTTTGTTATGGGGGAATTTTGCCCGCAGTAAAAGAAACCTCATAGACCCCTTGCGGCATTGTATTCTGGAAGCTGCGCATCCTTCACCTCTTGCCCGCGGGGCATTTTACGGGTCCCGGCCTTTTTCAAAAACGAATGCATACCTGGTCTCAAAAGGGATAGATCCTATAGACTGGCATTTGTAAAGAGCTATATCCGATATTTTTCTTACTTTTGGAGTTTAACCAATTTATTTATCTCCATGGAAAAGATCGCTGTCTTTCCCGGCTCTTTTGATCCGTTTACATCCGGACACCTTGATGTTTTGCATTCAGCACTGAAACTTTTTGACAGGATTATTGTTGCAGTTGGTGTCAATCAACAGAAGGTAAGTCTTTTTTCTCCCAAAGCACGGGTCGCCCTTATTAAAGAAGTCATTATGGATTTGCCCCAGGTAGAAGTTTGTTCATTCAACGGCCTGACCATAGATTTTTGCCGGAACAATAACATCAATTTTATATTCAGGGGTATCCGTACCACAACAGATTTTGAGCTGGAACAAGTAATTGCACAAGTGAATTCCAAGATGGCTCCAGAGATCCAGACAATTTTTATTCCTTCCGGACCCAAATTTTCTTTTATTTCTTCTACCGTGGTACGGGATGTGCTCTTAAATGGCGGGGATGCCGGATGTATGTTACCCCCCGGAGTAGATTTAAACAAATATTTAAAAATGTAGGAACCCATATATGTGGTCTCTGTTTCTGGCTGTTTTTTACAACCTTTTTCTGTGTCTTAACGGAGGAAGCGAATCCCCGGTTATTCTTGCTATGCAGCAGGGAGAGCATGTGATTCCCGTAGACACACTGTCTCCGGACTTCCAGGGATGTATGACCTTCACAGGAGAAGAAGCCCTGGAGCCGGGACAATATATGTTTGTTCAGGATAACCGCAGGCTTTTTAATTTTCTTATATCCCGTCATGAACCTGTAACCATACGATTTATCGCTACCTTAAACAGAAGCAGGACCGAAGATATTCACATAGACGGATCGGAAGAGAACAACGCCTATATGCGTTTTTATCGGTTCCTCCAGGATAAATACTCAATGATCAATAACATTCTGGACTCAGATTCCGGTCCGGATGAAAAATTACTTGAGGTAGAACGGATGGAAGGCACCATAAGGGAATATACCAATTTTCTGGCAGGACAGTTTGACAGCTGTATGCTGGGGATCATTGCCCGGAACGTGTTCACTCCCGAGCAAACAGACGGAGAGGATCCTTTACATTACCTGAATTATATTGATTTCACTGATCCCCGGTACCTGAATACCTCAATTCTTCCGGTCAGGCTAAAAGAATTTTTCACACAGAAACTGCTACAGCAGCCGGATACACTAATTTGTTATACCGACCTTCTCCTGAAAGAAGACATGCATCCGCGTGTAAGGGCGTATTGCGCACAATACCTGTTCACTCTCTTTTTTACAAGCGAGATCATGGGAATGGAACGCGTTGCCGTACATATTGCACGCGAATATTTTATAAATGATCCGGCTTTGTCTGACGATCCTGAAATGTTGCGGGAAATGGAGAATTATGTAGAATTCAACAGCCGGTGTCTTACAGGCATGAATGCTCCACCGCTCGAATTACCGGATAAGGAAGGGAATATCCGTTCCTTGTACGGGATCCGGGCTCCGTATAGTGTGGTTTTCTTTTTTGAAGACAATTGCCCTGCATGCAGTGATGAACTGCTAAAATTGGTAAAATTTTCTCAAAAAACTGAAAATAAGAACATTATAATATTTGCTGTTTATACGGGAGATAATCGGGATGTCTTCGTAAAATATTCAGATTTTTTTCCTGAAAACTGGACTGCTGTCTGGGATCCCCATCTAAGTTCGGGATTTCAGAAGATGTATAACGTGAGAAGTACACCCAGGATCTATTTACTGGATAGAAACAAGATCATAATTGGAAGAGATATCGGAACTGAAACACTAAATGATATCATAGAGGATCACCGTTCACGAAACGTTGTGGATTCGCCGGAAGCACCGGACATTGTGCTGGAGACCGAAAATGGGGAATCCTATGCATTATACGACATAAAGTCTTCTTATACAGTTCTTTTCCTTTACGATCCCGCCTGTGCTACATGCGGTATGACAACTCACCTTCTCTACGATTTATTTGAAAGCACCCGGAATACGGGGATCCGGTTTTCTGCCGTATATACAGGGAACGACTATAAGTCATGGAGAATGTGGCTGGCAGAAGGAGGGTACACAGAATGGATCAACCTCTGGAACCCGTCTGGAGATGACAGGATATATCGCCATTACAATATCAACGACATACCCTTGATCCTGCTGCTTGATGAAGACAAGAAAATCGTAGCAGATCATCTTTCTGTGGAAACACTGACTTATATACTAAAAGAACTTATGCCTCATGATTCATTATTTTGACGAATTTCTAAAAATTTTACATCAGAAAGGCGAGTTGCTGACTATAACCCGTCACGTTGACACAAACCAGGAAATCGCAGAGATAACTGACCGTCAGGCAAGCCGGCACAACGGTGGAAAAGCCCTGCTTTTTACGGATACCGGAACCGTTTTCCCTATTGTAACAAACGTTTTTTCTTCTGAAAAAAGAATTGCCCTGGCATTCGAAATGGACACCTTGGATGATGTATGTAACAGGATATCTGCTTTTTACCAAGCCATAGCCCAAAGCCGGACAAGCAACCGGTTTATGAGAAGATCCCCGATTTCGGAATTTAACCAATACATTCCCAAAGCTTCCAGTGCAGGTTCCTGTCAGGAGATCGCCTTGTTCCCTCCGGATCTGAACAGGATCCCTTTCCTGAGGAACCGTGCCTTTGACCAGGCACACAGCCTTCACGAAGTGCCGCTTTTGATCAAGAATCCTTACCTGGACACTTATAACATAGAATCCACACGTTTGCTGTGGCATTCCAAAACCACCGTACAAGTCAAATTCGAACCCGGTTCTCAGGCTTCATTATTTATCAATGAATCTCCCCAGGCAAGAATTCCGGTAGCGTTGTTTTTCGGGGGAGATCCCCTGTATACCCTTACAGGGATAGTCCCCCAAGCCAAAGATGTGGATCCGTTATTGCTGGGAGGTTACTTGAGAAGAAAAGCAATAGTCAAAGTCCCGTGTTTGAGCCAGCCTCTGGAAGTTCCCGAAAATTGTGACCTGGTCATAGAAGGATACATTGACAAGAATGCGCAGCAGGTAGCCTCGGCCTCCTGCGGCGAAAGCACCGGTTTTTATTCCACCGGGGGCAAAGAGCCTTTAATGCACGTGACCTGTGTTACGCACAGGAAAGACCCGAAATTACTACTGAATATTCCTTCTTTGGGAGTGATGCGGTCCAGGAGACACCTGGCCAAGGCCATCTCTGTTTTTGTAGAAACAAACATTGAACAAACCATTGCTATGGAAGTCAGGCGGTTGTGTTTTCCCTATTTTGCCGAAAACGGATCAGCCGCAATTATTGCCATAAGAAAGTATTATCCCGGACAGACTTATAAAGTGGCTCATGCTTTTTGGGGATCTTCTACAACCTACCTTAACAAATTACTGATACTTGTAGATGAGCATGTTGATGTTACAAACCTGTATGAAGTAAACGAATGTATTAAAAAGTACTACAACCCGTCCCGGGATACTTTTTTCAGCAGGGGCCCGCTCAGCATGTCAGATCACGCCGCTCCCCAGTCCGGTTTTGGGGGAAAAATATGCATTGACGCCACCAAGAAAGCCGGTAATAACTTACACAAACCGTCTACCTGCAAGGACCCGTTTCTTTTCTTTCACAAATCAGAAGCGGATCATAAGAAATATCATTCAGACATCAGAATGGTGATCGCCGTGGATGAAGAAGTTGATCTGAAAGACAAGGATCTGTGTTTCTGGATGATGATAAATCAGACGGATCCCATAAGGGACGTCAGTATAGAAAACGGTGTTTTGGTTGTGGATGCCTGTACCAAAAAGAAAGGAGACCCTGGTGTTCTCCGCTCCTGGCCGAATATATGCTGCTCCTCGAAAGAAATAATTGAGAATGTTGATAAATACTGGGAACGGCTGAAAATCGGAGAATTCATCCCTTCTCCTTCGCTCAGGTTCTATCCGTTTTTGCGGAAAGGCAACGCACATATCAGTGAATAGAGACCCAACAGCAACATAACAATAACGGATATTCGCCCCGGGTAATCCCCGTATTTTACATAGAAAGTCAGGTCATCATTCAGGTTGATAATCCCTTTTATTGATGTAGGTTCCCACCATTGTGTCTGAACCAGGCGTTGTCCTTTCTGGTTGATAAGTGCAGAGATTCCCGTGTTGGCACTGTGTGCAATACTTCTTCTTGTTTCAATGGCGCGTAGTGAAGCATAACTGACATGTTGCCGGTAACCGGGTGTATTCCGCCACCATCCGTCATTTGTGATTACTGTCATAAAGTTGGCTCCGTTTTTAACATAACCGGTGAAAAATTCCCCGTAAATGGATTCATAACAGATTGCTACCCCGGTAGTCTCTCTGCCGTCAGTTCTGGAAAAAACCGTACGTTCTTTTTGTGTACCAAGAGTGCCTGTTGTCCCTCCCAGGTTAAGTGACAGTTTTTCTATAAACGGAAACAGATCTATGTATGGCATTTTCTCACTTCCCACTACCAGCTTTGACTTGTGATATATCTGTATGTTATCCGAAATATCCAATTGCAAAGCAGAATTGAAAACTTCGTACCACCTGTCCTGGTAGGGACGTGCAGAAGGTGTGGGTTTTTTGGAGGAAGCTTCGTAAAAACCAATGGTATTGGCTCCGAAGATAAAAGCAGTCCCGGGATACTCTTCAACCAATTGCTTGTATAGAACGACTGAGGGTGACGAAAAATAATTACCCAAAATGATCTCGTGAACACTCGTTTCAGGAGCAATTACATAACGGGTGGAAGCGTCCATCTGTGCACGGGCAAGAGTCAGGATCTTTTTATCCTGTTCTGCCTGGGGCATCGTACTGTATTTTTCCTTCCAGGGATCAATGTTTGGTTGAACAACCACGATCTCAACCGGTCTTACAGGCTCTTTGTACGTATAAAATCTTATAATTGAAATTATTATGGGAGTAAAAACAATGACTGCCAACAATATGATTTTTCGTTTGGTAAAATTTTTTCTGAAAACGAAAAAAAGCCCCAGGTTGACTATCCATACCCACAAACTTCCTCCCAGCACTCCAGTAGCTTCATACCACTGGATCAGGCTTACGTTGGTTGCAAATCCGTTTCCAAGAACAAGCCAGGGAAATGAAATTTCTGCATCAAAATAGAAAAACTCCCATGAGACCCAAAGCATAGCAAGAAAGACGTATGCCAAAACATCGTTTTTCCCCTTTTGTAAAAACCATTTTTTGACCCTGCGGAAAACCGCAAAAACGACAAACATTTGAAACGCATTGCCCAAAACGGCAAAAATGCCGCCCATAAACGTGCTGTAACATACCCAAAACACAGTCAATGCATTCCAGATAACAAATGTCAGTGCATAATATTTCCAGCATCCTTTAGTTCTGTTCACGGTAAAAGCATGTTCCAGCCATAAAAGGGGAACAAAAGCGAATAAAAGGATAAGTCCGGTGTGTGGAAGGAGAAAAGGAATACTCAGCAAAATGCCCGATAATACGGACATTACAAGATTCTTACGTACGGAATTCATAAGACAAATCTACAAATTATTATTAAATAACTGATTTTTTATAACTTTGCGCGCCATGAATGATTTTCCCCTGAATTTATTAATGGGCATGATCGCCGGTTTTTCAGTTTCCGTCCCCCTGGGTCCCGGTGGTTTGTTTTGCATTCAAAGGACGCTTAGTAAAGGTCCCCGGTCCGGTTTGGTGGCCGGTCTTGGGGCAGCCACGTCTGATGTCATTTTTGCTTCCCTTGCCATTTTGAGTCTGTCATTCATAAGGACCCTGATTGAAAACAACAAGAACTTACTTTTTCTAATAAGCGGAATGGCCCTGATGATCATAGGGCTGGCCATTTTTTCCTCTAATCCCGTCAAACAATTGCGTCAGAACCGGGAATCAAAAAAACGCTGGGAAGATTACCTAACCGGCTTCATAATGTCAATAACCAATCCCGGGGGTCTTTTTCTGATTATTGGCGTTTTTGCTTTTCTGGGTACAAGTGTTGACCGGAGTTCCGGATCTTTCATCATTTCAGCCATTCTGCTGGGTGTCTTTTCAGGCGCTTCTTTATGGTGGTTCCTGTTAAGTACTTTTGTGAATCTGTTCAGAAAAAGATTCAGGCTCAGGCAATTGTGGAATATCAACCGGGTTGCGGGCTTAGGTATAATGGTCTTGGGTATCCTGGCGGCAGCCAAAGGATTGTCAAATTTACTCCGTATCTTAATTCATTAATTTTTACTTATCTTTGCGATATACTTACAATGGGGATGTTTTGGTTTTGACAGCAGACGACATTGGGAAGTAAGCACGTGGAGCTTCGTGTCCCGGCTCCCAAATCTCAGGACTCAAGCCATAACTGGCAACAACAATTACGCACTCGCTGCCTGATCGGTTATAAACTGATCACTTAATCAACCCGGGCAAGGCCCGGAATGACGAGTATCCCGCCGGAATTTTCGCCTTTTGGGTTTCGGCAAACGGGGTATCATTTACAAAGGGCTGGTTGTAAAGAAGCTCCGGCTTTGCGGTAAGATTTAGGAGATAAGGTATTGATGGCCTGTCTGCAGGCAGTCATTTTCCCGACAATCAATTGCAGACTAAACGTGTAGAAAGCTTTTTGATGCGCTGTTTGGACGGCGGTTCGAATCCGCCCATCTCCACTTCGTTTTAACGGTTATAATTAACAGGCTGCCATGAAGAAAATACATTTCATTTTATTGGCTTTGATCCTGACCGGTTGTATCAATAATTCCTGGTGGGAGCCCCGTACCATTATTACTTATGATGCTCAAGACAACACCCGGGGCAGGTTCCAGTTCATATACGATGAACAGGGAAATAAGTTCACCGAAACCGGAGATCTTTGGGACAAGGAGACCCAAACCTGGCAAAGGGAATACAGAATCTCCTACTCTTACGATATTTACGGCATACGTACGGGATCTCTCAAAGAAAAAAGAAATCACAACACCGGAAAATGGATACCCGATGCACGCGTTATCTGTGAATACAAACCGGACACCCCTCACCTGCTCAAAGAAACACATCAGACCTGTCGACCTGATGACGGTCTGTGGGAAGACACATACAAAGATCACTATATCCGGGATGAACAGAACCGGCTTCTTTACGTTGTACGCGAAAAATGGAATAACGGAGAGATAGAAAGGGACATCACCCTGGGGGGGAAGTTCACAATCAAGGCACGGCTGAATACAGCCGATGTGGGCTGGGAAAATTTTATCCGGGATTCTTTTCTCTATGATGAAGACGGGAAGAGACTTGGAGGAATGGTGGACTTCTGGAATAAAACCACACTTGAATGGGATCCTGTTTTCCAATATACTTATTCATATGATAAAAAAGGCAATGTAATAAGTGAAACAGAGAAGAAAAGGGATCAGGAAACGGGGACCTGGCAGGAAGCCGGCAAATACATCTACACTTACGATGATCACAACAACGCAGTTGAATCCCGCTATATTCCCGCCCAGGACGATCTGCTGACAGAGCATTTCCTGATTTTCTATTACAACAACATGAAATCTTCGGTAGGGTATTACCTGGGAGATACCGGAATGTTCCCCGGCGTCAGAGGCATTGCAGAATATTTCAGATTAAAAAGATGAGCCGGATTTCATTCCTGAATTCCGTCGCCCGATCACTATATCAACAATTTGGAGAGCACATTGCTGATTGCTGCCTGGTATTTCCGGGTCGTAGAGCAGGACTGTTTTTTCAAAAAGAACTTTCCCGTTACTTAAAAAGAGAGATCTGGATGCCCCGGACGTTGGTTATCAATCAGCTGACAGAAGAAATTACCGGAGAAAAGGCAACCGACCACTTGATCCTGCTGACTGAATTGTTCCGGGTCTACAGATCGCTGACCGGGAAAGAAGACAGTCTCAAGGAATTCTACACACTGGGGAATGTTATCATTCGTGATTTTGACCAAGCCGACAAATATATGCTGGACCCCGCACAGTTGTTTCAAAATGTTCGGGATTTAAAACGTATTAGCGTGGATTTCAGCTTTCTAAACGCCGAACAACAGGAAGTGATAAAATCTTTTTGGTCCTCGTTTCAGGCACAGCCGGACCACAAACTGAACCTTCATTTCATAACCTTATGGGAAAACCTTCTCTCCCTTTATCTGGCATTCAATAGTAGTTTAAGAGAAAAAGGTTATGCATATGAAGGAATGATATACAGGCAAATGGCCAACCGTTTGAAAGATCCTGATGAACTTGATTTTCTTAATAAATATTCAGGTTTTGCATTCATTGGATTCAACGCGTTGAACACCTGTGAAAAAGAATTATTCCGTTATTTGAAAGGCAAGAACAAGGGACTATTCTACTGGGATTATGATCCGTATTATATAGATAATCCCATTCAGGAAGCCGGAATGTTCCTGCGTGAAAACATCAGGGAATTCCCTCCGGCAGACGGATATGTAAAAAACATATCTCCACTGCGCGACCCAAGGAACATCCATGTGATCCCCACTCCTTCCTATGTATTACAGGCCAAAATCGTACCTCAACTCCTGGAAAAACACCATCTGCCATACAATACCAATACAGCCGTTGTGCTGGCCGATGAAACCCTTTTATTGCAACTATTATACGGTCTGGGCTATTACACATCTCCTGAACAGGAGATCAATGTCACTATGGGTTTCCCTCTTCGTCAGACAGCTCTTTTTTCACTGATCGACTCCCTTCTTCGCTATTACAACAATACGAAAACTGCAAGGGATTTCAGACCTGTGGAAATGCACCCTTACGTCAGGACTTTGGATCTTGCCCATACGTTGAGAAATGTTCCCGTTAACACCCCGGATTTGTACAACCTGTTATTGTCCATACTGGAAAAGATTGATCTTACCGGGTCTTTATCAGAGGGTGACCCCATGATCATTCCCATAGTACGGGAAACAAGAAAACAACTGAACAAACTTTATCTGGCCGTGACACAATCCGGTATGGAAATCCATCCTGAAGTTTTTTCCAAACTGTTTAAACAGCATCTTTCTCTTGCCAGTATACCTTTCAGCGGAGAACCACTAACAGGGCTCCAGGTCATGGGTATTCTGGAAACGCGTTGCCTGGACTTTGAGAATCTGATTATTGTATCTGCACAGGAAAATATCCTGCCAAAAACCTACAGGGACAACTCCCTGATCCCGTATAATATCCGTAAGGCATTCGGGTTACCTGCAGCTGAACAGCACACGGCCATTCAGGCCTATTATTTTTACCGTCTGATACAGCGCTCATCGAATGTATTCCTTATATGGAACAGCAATCCGGAGGGTCCGTCCAAGGGAGAATTGAGCCGTTTCATTCGCCAGATTAGCTATGAACTTCCCGATTCTCATGTTGTAACAACGCCCGTTACCATACAGCATTCCATTCCTGAAATCAAACCTATCTCTGTTTCTAAAACCGGAACTGTCAAAGAATTTTTGGAACGTTACCTGGATCCCGATTCCGGTCAATGTTTAAGTCCTTCGGCTCTTCAAACATATATTCGCTGTCCGCTCAGTTTCTATTTTAAGAATATATTGTTATTAAAAGAGCCTCTCGAATTATCGGATCAAGCGGATCCCCTTCACCTGGGGAATATGGTCCACAGGACCCTTGAACATCTATACAAACCGTTCCTGGGCAAAACACTCTCCGGTAAAAAAGTTTTACAACTCATTGAACCTCGTGCGGTTTTCCGTAAAACTGTTTCGCGTATAGCCAATGACTACCTTATTGAAAAATACGGAAATGATAGTTCACGTGAAACCGGAAAATGGATTTTGCTGTCAGAAGTGGCCACCCTTTACGTGGAACGATTCATAAAATACGATGCACACCGGGCTCCTTTGGTTGTTGCGGCCGTCGAAAAAATGTTCAGAAGAAGGTATAACAATGTAAATATCAAAGGGATCATTGACCGGGTTGACAGCAGTGAAGGGCAAGTACATGTTATTGATTATAAAACAGGAACAGAAAAAAATGCCTTTTCAAAAATGGAAGATCTTTTTGATCCTGCATTGACTGTAAAAAACAAGGACGCATTCCAAATCCTGTGCTATGCTTTTTTACAACAAACACTGACAGAAAATAACACCTATCCGATTCCTTTATTGTTTTACCTGAATGCTGTTTTCTCTGATAAACCGCAGGGTTATATCCTCTTTAACAAAAAAGAGCTTAATGATCCCCGGGTTTTTCCGGCTTTGAAAACAGACTTTCTGAACCACTTGGACTGCCTGTTGGAAGAAATGTTTAATTTTACCATTCCGTTCAGACAAACGGATGAATTGGACAATTGTTTACATTGTCCTTATATATCAATATGTCAAAGAGAAAAATACAATGACTAAGAAAGAAAAGGAAAAAGTGATAATACCCCTGCTCTTTGTGTTAGCAGCCGCTCTTATGGTTTTCTCTTTGCCCCGGGAAGGCCAATTCAAATACCAGTATCAGAAAGGAAGTCCGTGGATGTATGAAAATCTGGATGCCACATTTGATTTCCCGATCTTGAAAACGGACGAAGAATTACGGCTGGAAAGGGGAAAATTAGCTGAAAGCTTTACACCTTACTTTGTATTAAGACCCGACATTGAAGCAGAACAACTTCGTGCTTTTACATCCGAAGCCACCCTGGCAGGGCTTTCCGATGAACTTCAGAGTAAATTGCTGTCCTTTTTTAAAAATATATACAGCCGGGGTATCATGGATCAGGCCGGGTACGATGAGCTTAAACCGGAAACAGGGCTAGTTGTAGTACAGGGGAAGATGGCTGATAAAAAAGCCCATACCGAAGTTTTTTCTACAGGTACTGCTTATCAGGTTTTTTTAACAAATCTGGAATCACTTACCCGGCAGGAACGGAACGAGATATCTAATGCCAACGTTGATTTTTCTGTATTTTTTGTACCCAACCTGATATACGATGAAGGCACCACCTTTGCCGTCCAGTCCAGCAGTCTCCAGGACATTTCGCTCACAAAGGGAATAGTACATACCGGACAACGAATTGTCAGCAAGGGAGAAGTAGTTACCGGCACAACAGAACAAATCCTGAATTCGCTTCGTGCGGAATACAATTCAAAGATCGGCTTTTCCGGGAACCTGTTGCTGCTTATAACAGGACAAACCCTAATGATAGTCCTTCTTGTTTTTATAACCTTCATTCTTTTGGAAGCCATTCGTCCCGGGATGTTGAGAAAAATTCCCGAACTGGTTTTCACACTCTTTCTTTTTGTTTTGGTAGTTGCCGGGGCTTCCTTTGCATGGAAAATTGAACCTATGGCCCTGTACCTCTTGCCTTTTCCTGTGATCGTACTCTTTTTGGACTCTTTTTTCCCTACAAAACTTTCGCTGCCCCTTTACATGCTGTTCCTTTTACCGCTGGCTGTTGTAACTGACAGCTACCAGCCGGTTCTAATAAATATTGTTGTGGGCGGTGTTGCGGTATATGTATTCCGTCATTGGGGAAGAGGCTGGCAACAATTCCTGTCCGCGCTTCTTGTCTTTATCACATACCTGACAATAGATTTGGCATTTCATCTCATTTCAGAAGGATCATTCACCAATTTAAACGGTGTGGTATTCAGAAATTACGGAATAGCATCCATACTGGTGATAGCCTCCTATCCCCTGGTGTTCTTATTTGAGAAGATTTTCGGTTTTGTATCTCTTTCACGCCTGCGTGATCTTGCCGATACAGGGAATAAAGCGCTTCGGGAATTGTCTGAAAAAGCCCCTGGGACCATGCAACACTCATTGCAGGTGGCAAATCTTGCCGAGACGGCTGCCAGAACCATCGGGGCTAATGCCCTTTTGTGCCGTGTGGGAGCCCTTTATCACGATATCGGGAAGATCAACAATCCCCAGTATTTTGCTGAAAACCAGACTGCCAGTTTCAATCCTCATTCCCTGCTTGATCCGCGGGAAAGTGCCCGGATAGTGATTCAGCATGTGGAGGACGGAAAAACCCTGGCAAAAAAATACGGACTCCCGTCACTGGTCGTTGATTTTATTGAAACACACCACGGCAGAACCCGTACCGAGTATTTTTACAATACCTGGTGCAACGAAGGAGGAGATCCTGCAAATGTGGAAGATTTTTCCTACGAAGGCCAATTACCTGTAACACCGGAGCATGTCATTGTAATGTTGGCCGATGCCGTGGAAGCCGCTTGCAGAAGCTTAAAGGATTATACCCCGGAAAGCATCTCGGAAATGGTAGAAAAAATGGTAACACAACGTATCTCAGGCGATCAATTGCACCATGCGGACATCACCTACAGGAATCTCAGACGGATCCGGGAAACGCTGAAAGTACAGATCCAGGAAATGTATCACACCCGTATTACTTACCCTAAAAGAAAAAGATTAAAATAAGGAAACCGCATATACCAGGATTCCCGCTATCAGGATTTTCAAGGCCTTGTCGAGCCCTGCTCCTTCATTGTTTCTGACCCAAATAAGATGTACAACAAAAAACGGAAATGAGATCAAATAAAGAAGTGACCCCCACTCCCAAAGACTCGAAAAGACTATAGATAAGGTCATTGACAAAATGATCAGAAATCCCTGATATACCTTTGCCGGCAGCGTAGATCCCGTTTTGAACATTCCTGACAATACAATAGCAAAAGTGTTTTTATCAAATTGTTTGTCATTTTCAAAGTCCCTTATATTGTTGACATTTAGTACGGCTGTTGCAAGCAGCCCTACAGTTGTGGCGACTAACAAGATTTCAGGATCCGGGGATCCGGTATATATATAATAACTGCCGCCAACCCCAGCCATACCAAAAAACAAAAAAACGGAAACATCTCCCAGTCCACGGTATCCGTAAGGTTTTTTACCGGTAGAATACAAAACGGAAGCCGTCAGGGCCAAGGCCCCCAAAGCAAGAAAGAGAAGCGGAATAAAACCTGTAAAAGTGCCAAAAGCCAAATAAATCAATACCAGTCCCGAGATCGCTGTAAGCACAAGTGTAACCACAATTGCCCTGATAAGTTGTTTTTCAGTTAGTTTCCCGCTTTGCAGACTTAAAGCTTTCCGTCCCGGCTGTTGGCGATCCGTTCCTTGTTTCCAATCGCCCAACTCATTGGACAGGTTTGACAGAATCTGAAGCAATACCGCCGTCAGCAAAAGGAAAATGAAAAGAGTCCATGCAAAATTGCCGGTTTGTCTGGCAAGGAAAGTCCCTGCCAAAATCGACGAAACGGATAAAGGGAGCGTGCGCGGTCTGGTACTTTGCAGTAAAGGCCACATTCCGGTTTATTTGAGAAAATACTGGTTCAGGAAATTTTGAAAATCTTTTTTATACTGGTCGCCAATTGGAACCGAAGCTTCTTTACCAAAGACTATCCTGTTTTGTACCACTTCAGTAATTTTAGTCAGATTTACAATGAATGAACGGTGAACACGCATAAATACGTCTTTAGGTAATCTTTCTTCAATGGATCTCAAACTGAACAGGGTCATTACCGGAATGCTGTTTTCGGAAAAGATCACCACATATTCTTTCCGGCTTTCTATGAATTGGATATCGGAGATCTTCAGACGGACGGTTTTTGAATCGGCACGGACAAAAACATATTCACTGTCCCATCCTTTGGAAAGATGCCTTGTCCCGGAGTCTTCCGTTTCTTCTTCCTTCCCCGGCTCATTGGCATCCTGACCGGCAGGCTGTGTACTTACCGGTGCCGTGTGTCTGAGTTCAAACTGTTGCCTGACCTTTTCCGCACTCCTCATAAAATCTGTCAGACTGAATGGTTTGAGTAAATAATCCGTTGCGTCAACCTGAAATCCTTCAACGGCAAAATTTGCATATGCCGTAACAAACACAATGATAGGCTTGTCTTTGAGTGAACGAATATATTCGAGCCCGTTGATATCGGGCATTTCTATGTCCGTAAAGATCACGTCTACTTTTTCAGTAGCCATAACCTCCATGGCTTCAGTGGGTCCTGAACAGGCTTTTACCAGTTCCAGGTATGGGATTTTCCCCACATACGAGACCATTTGCTGTAAGGCAAGTGGCTCATCATCTATAACTATACACCTTATACTCATAGGTTCTGTTTTTTATAGGGGGAGCTGCAAATGTACAATATATTCTGAGTTTGTCTGTTCCATAGTCAATTTATAATTATTCCCATACAACAGATTTAACCTTTCTTTTACATTTTTTATTCCCAACCCGCCCTGTTTGGTGGTTTTGGGTTTGTCCGGAAAAATGGTATTGGATAATGAAAAATGGAACCACCCGGGTTCTACCCAGAAATTCATGTTAATATGGGTTTCCTCCCCGTACACGATGCCGTGTTTAAATGCGTTTTCAATAAAGACGATCATGATCAGGGGCGGCAATTGAACGTTGGGAATATCCCGGGGGACCGTTATATTAAGTTTCACATTTTCTCCGTATCTAAGCAGATTCAGATTACAATACGCCTTGAAAACTTCCAGTTGCTTCTCAAATGAAATTTTTGTGTCTGGTGTGCTTTCGTATAACATATGCCTTAGCAACCGGGACAGGCTCACTATGGCATCCTTGGCCTTTTCTTCGTCTGTATCTACCAGGACATGAATATTGTTAAGGGTATTCATCAGAAAATGCGGACTGATCTGGAATTGCAAAAACTCCATTTTGTATTTCATCAGTTTGTTATCCGCCTCGTGAGACAGAATCTTAGATTTAATATTGTGGAAGACCATACGTATTGCCACATTCATTCCCATTAACATAAGGGCAATGACGAAATTGCTCAGCAAGGTGGATTCATATGGAATGAAATTGGTCCAGGCAGCTCCGTACCGGACATCCATAATGTCAATAATGGCTTCACACCCAAAGACAATCCCCAACAACAAAATAAAAACCAGGAAAAAATACGTGAAATAATTCCCTTTCAGCAAAAAGACCGGCACGTAAACATAGTGGTGGATCAGCAATCCCACGAAAAAAGGAGACAGAATGGCCCATAGGGACAAAACGTGTTGCTGTATCAACAGCGGACTCAGAAAAGCTACGGCAATGATACCCCAGAGGGTAATGTTCTCCAACCTCCGCAGTTTCCTGAGTTCTTTATTGATTTCGTATTCGCTCTGTTTAACCATAAAGGAAATAGTATACGAATATACGATTAACTGAAGAATAAATAAAAAAAAAGGCGGGATTTAGATCTCCCACCTGTAAAAAAGATTTCGCATCTTTTTTGTGTACGTTTTTAGTTCAAAAAACCATTCATTATTTATCCTATTCGCAAAGATAAACCCCCTGAACCAATATTACAAGGAGAATTTATCCGGATACGGGTTTTATCTATATAACCCGCATTTTTATCTATGAACGGCCTTTTTTCTTCAACATAATTTAATACCCGAATATTTCTTCAGCAGATAACCTTACTACTTTTCCGTAGCCTGAAAGATAATCCAGATCCAAGGCTTTGATATCGCTTAATATACCATAATCGGTGGACCTGCCTTTTATCCATTCCTGCTGAAAAGCAACAATATCTTCCAGCGCAAGATCCTGAACGCCTTCAAAAACGACTTTTCTCATATCTTTCCAGAGATCCTTTTCTTTTGCCTGACGGTAAAAATTCAACAGACTTCTGCCTGTGATCCTTTCCGTCCTGAGGGCAGAGATCAGGCCTTCCTTGGCCAATGAAAATGACCGCTCAGATTCCGGCATGTTATTTATTATATCTTCAAAAGCCTCCATCGCTTCTACCATCTTATCATTTTGAGTAGCAATAAAGCTGCTGAAAACATAAGGGAATCCCTCCCGGTTCAGAGAAGGTTCGGTAAAACGTGCACTTGCGCTGTATGCCAACCCCCTTGCTTCCCGCATCTCCTGAAAAACAATGGCATTCATTGAAGAACCAAAGTATTCATTATACATACGTGCCTGCGCATAGGGTACATTGTCGTACGTTTCGTTATCCCTTGCGGAATAGGAAGCATAATACATCTGATTGGCATCGTATTGTGCCAGGTACACTGTATTTTCGTCATCAATGACCGGTTTAAAATATTCTTTTTCCGGTACAGGTCTCAGGTTCTCAGGCATGGGCCAGGAAGCTTCAAGAAGAGCTCCTACCTGTTCAATGGATGAAGGGCCGTGATAATAAACATCTGCTTCGTAAGACAGCAGATCTTGAATTTTATTCAAAAGAGCAGCGGGATCGGTACGTTTTAATTCTCTTTCCGTCATGATGTTGGTTGCCGGATTAACGGGACCGTACTGCATATATTGCTGCAAGCGCTGAAAATTGGTTCTCTGGTCAGTTTTTGCATCGGCCCGGCTTTTTAAAATATTCCCTGTCAAAGAGGTGTAAACGTCTTTATTGGGTTGAGCCCCGGTGGTCCATTCAGCCAACAGCTCAAGTGCCGGTTGCATATTCTCGGCCAATCCGTTCAGTGTGACGGTACAGGTATTTTGAGAAACGTTTGCATAGAACGAACAGGCCAGTTCATAAAATGATCTGCTGATTTCTTCAGCCGATTTTTCAGCTGTTCCCAGGTAGTTAAGGTAGTCAAAAGCCACCGGAAGGGCCTTGTCATGATTACTGCCAAGTTCGTATACAATGGACAAGGTAAAAAGATCGTTTACCTTATTGGGAACATAGACCAGTTCTACCCCTTCCCGGATATTTTGCTTTGTAAAATCTTTTTCAAAATCAACAAAAACAGGTTCAATGGGATCTACTCCGGAAGCCAATATTTCCTGCAGGAACGCAGAAGATTTATCCCTGTTTGTATGTATTGGCGTAATGGCAGGTTTTTCAATTTTCTTGTAGGTGGTATCGGGACCCTGACGTTTATATATTATCGCGTAATTATTGTCTTTAAAATATTGGTTGGCAAAAGCCACCAGATCGTCTTTGGTGACTGCTTCCATCCTTTCAATGAATTGGATCTGCTGCTCCCAGGGGATCCCGTTTATAAAGGAGCTGACAAACATATTGGCCCGTCCCCTGTTACTTGCAAGCCGGCGCATCATATTGAATTTATAGTTATTGACTATGGCTTTTAGTAACCCTTCGTCAAAATCCCCCTTGCGGATCTTGTCCAGGCTCTCCAGCATCAGGGTTTTAACCTGATCCAGGCTCTGACCCTGTTTTGGATTGCCCTGCAATATCAGAGCGCTTCTGTCTGCCAGCATATAAGCAAAAGCACCGGCCTGCAACACTTTTTGCTGTTGATTCAATTCCAGGTCCAAGATCCCTGCTTTCCCATTGCTGAGCACTTCCCCCAGAACGGTAAACAAGGCATCTTCCGCAGACGCTATATGAGGGCCCTGCCAGCCCAGCGTAACGTATTCAGATTCAAGCCCCCATACTTCCACTTCAAGAGGTCCTGCGACAGGTTTTTCCCCGGTCAAAACCCGCTCAGGCAATTCGGGGTTAGGCTGCCAATCCCCAAAATATTCATCAATAACTGCTATCATTTCATCGGGGTCAAAATCCCCGGAAAGACAAATGGCCATATTATTGGGAACATAATATGTCTTGTAATAATTCTTAATATTGGTAATCGAAGGATTTTTCAAGTGTTCCTGTGTCCCGATAATGGTTTGTGTACCGTAAGGATGCGAAGGAAAAAGTGCAGTAAATAGTTTTTCGGTCACTTTTTCACTGTCCATCGTGGAATACATGTTCATTTCTTCGTATACGGTTTCCAGTTCGGTGTGAAATCCGCGGATCACATTGTCAGAAAAACGTTCTGCCTGAATCTTTGCCCAATTCCTTATCTGGTTGGAAGGAATGTCTTCAATGTATACAGTCTGGTCATAGCCGGTCCCGGCGTTGGTACCGGTAGCGCCGATGGCCGACATAAGTTTATCGTATTCATTCGGAATGGAATACCTGGAAGCTTCCAGGGATATGCTGTCAATGCGATGATAGATGGCCTTGCGTTCTTCTTCGTCGCGGGTAGCCCGGTATTCCTCAAACAAGACCTCTATCTGATCCAGAAGCGGTTTTTCCATTTCATAATCCTGTGTTCCGAACTTTGAAGTACCCTTGAACATAAGGTGTTCGAAATAGTGAGCCAGTCCGGTAGTTTCCGAAGGATCGTCCTTGCCTCCCACCCTAACGGCTATATAGGTCTGGATCCTGGGAGTTTCATCATTAACCGTCATATATACTTGAAGACCGTTGTCAAGTGTATATATGCGTGCATTCAACGGATCCCCTTCAACAGTCTGATAGGAGTAGCGGGGTCCGCAGGAAAGTATGACACCAACAGCGCTGAGTGTCAAAACGGCAGTTGTAATTTTGTGTAAGAGTGACATAATCATTTGGTTATTTATACAAATGTACAAATATTTGTACTCGGCATTGTATTTGCTGTAAAAATCAAAAAAAATATAGAAATGGAACCCGCTTCAACTGTATCATACTACTGGATTATATTTATTGGCACCGTTTTTCTAAGCTGGATAGTTCAATTACTGCTACGGTCAAAATTCAAAAAATACTCAAAAATCCGGATCACATCCGGGCTTACCGGGGCTGAAGTAGCCCGTAAAATGCTCCGGGACAACAATATTAATGATGTTCAAATAACCTCAACCCGGGGCAGACTGACCGACCATTACAACCCGGCAACCAGAACGGTTAATCTGAGCGAAGGAGTTTACGGGAGCAACAGCATTATGGCGGCAGCCGTTGCGGCTCATGAGTGCGGTCATGCCCTCCAGCATGCCCGCGGGTATGTGCCTCTTAAAATGAGATCGACACTCGTCCCTGTAGTGAGCTTTGCCTCACAATGGGTTATATGGGTAATCCTGGCCGGCATGTTGCTCATAAAAACATTCCCTCAATTGATGCTCTTTGGTATCATCCTGTTTGCTATGACAACGCTTTTCAGCATCGTTACCCTTCCGGTGGAGATCAATGCAAGCCGCCGTGCATTGGCATGGCTCAACGGCAGCGGGATCACCAATTATGAAACGCATCCCATAGCGAAAGATGCGCTTCGTTCTGCAGCCTACACATATATTGTAGCTGCCATCAGTTCCCTGGCTACTTTATTCTATTATATTACCCTCTTTTCCAGGCGCTAAACACCGGGCACTTCCCGTTTTTTGTATATTTGTGCTGATTTACAATACAAAAACATGGGAAAAGTCGTTACATTCGGAGAAATCATGTTGCGCCTTGCCGTCCCGAACCATTTGCGACTGGGACAATCCGGAGCATTTTCAGCATCATTTGGCGGAGGTGAAGCCAATGTAGCTGTTTCTTTGGCTAAATTCGGCATACCTGCCTCTTTGATCACCAGGTTGCCGGACAATGACCTGGCTGATTGGTGTCTTCAAGAGTTGCGATCACACGGAGTTGATACCGGCAGCATTATTCGCGGAGGTAAGCGTCTGGGGTTGTACTACCTGGAAACCGGTGCCGTAGCCAGAGCTTCCAAAGTGATTTACGACAGGGAAAATTCTTCTTTTTCAGAGATACTTCCTGATATGATCCCCTGGGAAGAAATTTTCAAGGACACTGCATGGTTTCACTGGACCGGAATTACTCCTGCCGTCAGCAGGAGTGCTGCCGAAACCTGCATAAAAGCAGTTAAAACTGCCAGGCGGATGGGTCTTACTGTTTCCTGTGATCTGAATTACAGAAAAAATCTTTGGAAATACGGGTTGCCTGCTTCCGAAGTCATGCCGGAACTGGTATCGGAATGCGATATTATTATTGGCAATGAAGAAGATGCTGAAAAAATTTTTGACATCAAACCAAAAGGCTTTAATGCCAGCGGGGGAAAAACAGAAGCTACTGCATTCAGACCCGTATGTGAATCCCTGATGCATAAATTTCCCCAAGTGAAGAAAATTGCCATAACATTAAGAGGGTCCCTGAGCGCCAGCCATAACACCTGGTCATCGATCCTTTGGAACGGGGAAAAAATGCTTACAGCACCAGTGTATGACATTACCCACATAGTGGACCGTGTAGGTGGAGGCGATTCTTTTGCAGCAGGACTGATTTACAGACTGATCACCTCCCCGGGAGAAGAAGCCCGGGCACTGGATTTTGCGACGGCTGCTTCGTGCCTTAAACACACTATTTACGGAGATTTTAACCGTGTAACCGTACAGGAAGTAGAGACTTTAATGGCCGGAGACGCATCCGGCCGGGTAAACAGATAAAATCATTGTTATGGCAAGATTTTCAAAATGGGATGTAACGGATGCCATCAGGGAAACGGGATTGGTTCCTGTTTTTTACCATCCGAATAACGAAACGGCCGAAAACGTAGTGAAAGCTTGTTACCGGGCAGGTTTACGCGTTTTTGAATTTACCAACCGGGGAGACTTTGCCCACGAAGTATTCGCACATTTGGAAAGGTTTATGGCACAGGAATGTCCCGGAATGATATTGGGAGCAGGTTCTGTAACCGATCCGGCCACTGCAGTTCTGTATATTCAAATGGGAGCGGCCTTTGTTGTGGGTCCCAATTTTAATCCTGAAATCGCACGGCTTTGTAACCGTCGCCTGATCTCTTACATCCCCGGATGTGCTACGGCTACCGAAGTAGGGAATGCTCAGGAAGCCGGGTGCGAAATATGCAAGATCTTTCCGGCATCCGAGATCGGAGGACCGTCATTCATCAAAAGCCTTAAAGCCCCTATGCCACGTAGTTTATTCCTGGTTACGGGAGGTGTGGAACCCCGGGAAGAAAATCTGAAAGAATGGTTCAAGGCGGGAGCCGCCTGTGTAGGAATGGGTTCTGCACTTTTTACAAAAGAGCTTCTGACCGCCAAAGACTGGTCCGGCATAACATGTTTATGCCGTTCATCCCTGGACGTCATAGCCGGCATCAAAGCTACAATATGATCTTCCGGTAACGGGGTACAAGCGTTTTCATGATTACCCATCCTCCCAGGTAAGCCACAGAGCAAATACAGAACACGATAAAATACCCGGCAGCCTCCCCCTGAAATCCCATAAAGGTCATCTGTGTATTGGCGGCATGATCAAATAAAACACCGGAGAAACGATTGATTACGTAGGAAGATATCATCCCCGCCGTCGTTCCTATACCCGTTATGGTGGCAATGGTACTTTTCGGAAACATATCTCCTATGGTTGAATACAGGTTGGCAGACCAGGCCTGGTGAGCAGCTCCAGCAATACCAATAATAATTACCGGGATCCAATAGGAGACACTTCCCAACGGTTGGGCAAACATGGTCAGTAAGGGAAAAAAAGCAAATATGAGCATGGCCCTCATTCTTCCTGCATATGGGTCCATCTTCTTTTTATCTACAAAATAGGTAGGCAGCCAGCCTCCAACAATTGCGAACAAGGTTATGGCATAAAGCACGAAGATCAGCAATTGGGCGGTGGGATTGTTTGAAGGCAGATCGTATACCGAACTCAGGTAAGCCGGTGTCCAGAACAGGAAGAACCACCAAACCCCGTCAGTCATGAACTTGCCCATGGCAAAAGCCCATGTTTGCCTGAATGTCAGACATTTCCAAAAAGAAATCCTTGTTTGTGAAACCGGCGGGTTTTCTTTTGAAGAAACATCTTCATCGTCTTGTTGAATATACATAAGTTCGGCCCGGTTCACCTTTGAATGTGCTTCGGGTTTTTTATAAATAAAGACCCAGAAACCCATCCAGATAAAGCCTAAAGCTCCTATTATCAAAAAAGCGGCTTCCCATCCCCACCGGCTTGCAATCAGGGGAACCGTTATGGGAGCTACCAGTGCCCCTACCGTTGCACCGGCATTAAAAATACTGGTAGCAAAACCCCTGTCCTTTCTGGGAAAATATTCGGCTGTTGCTTTGACGGCCGCCGGAAAATTCCCCGCTTCTCCCAAGGCCAGAATGCTTCTGGCAAATATGAAAAGTGAAACGCTTACGGTCGTTATCCGGGCCACCATATCCGTACCCCGGGCCATACGCAATGCCCAGGCACTGTCCAATCCCACGGCGGCTTCAGTAATAACACCGCACAAGGCATGCAGACAAGCCCCCAGGGACCAAATGCCTATGGCCCATAAATAACCTTTTTTCGTATCTATGCGGTCTATGATCCTTCCGGCAAACAAAACGCCTATGGCATACATAATTGAAAAGACACCAGTGATTTTGCCGTAATGCACATTGGTCCAATGAAATTCAGGAGCTATGAAATCCATCCAGGTCAGCGACAATACCTGGCGGTCCAAATAATTGATGGTTGTGGCAAAAAACAACATCGTACAAATGGTCCACCTGTAACGCGTCATTTTTTCTCCTGCAGGATTTGTAATCATGAATTTTAAAATTTAAAATATTCAAGGGCATTGCGGTAAGATACAGCCTGAACGATCTCCCGTCCTATAAAATCCGTTTCGGAGGCAGGAAGCAGGCCTTGCTCCATATCGTTTCCCAGCAGGTTGCACAACGTCCTGCGAAAATAATCATGACGTGCATAGCTCAAAAAACTGCGGGAATCGGTCAACATCCCTACAAACCGGCTCAGCAGTCCCAGCAGGGAAAGGGTGTTGAGATGTTTTTCCATGCCGTCTTTTTGATCCAGAAACCACCAGGCTGCCCCAAATTGAATCTTTCCAGGAATACGGCCGTCCTGAAAATTGCCGGCCATTGTGGCCACCATTTCGTTATCCTTCGGATTTAGGTTATAGATAATGGTTTTAGCCAGTTTGTCCCGGCTGTCCAGGCTGTCCAGAAAAAGTGACATATTCCGTGCAACCGTAAAATCACCAATGGAATCATACCCGGTATCGGGACCTATGGAACGATACATTCGTGAATTGTTGTTACGCAAAGCACCGTAATGAAACTGCTGTGTCCAGCCCTTTTCCCAGTCCATGATCCCGAACTCTGTGAGCATAGCCGTTTTGAATATGCGGATCTCCTGCAGGCCGGGTTGTTTCCCACTCATCACTTTTTGGAAAACCGCCTCTACCGCGGAAGCGGTATACTCCTCGGCAAAAAATTCCTCAATGCCGTGATCGGAAAGGCGGCATCCGTGCTCCCCAAAATAAGCATGACGGGCCCTTAAAGATTCTATAAGCGTGTCAAAAGAATGTATGTTGATCCCGGAAACCTCGGCAAGCCTTTCCACGTAATCCCTGTACGCAAGCGGATCCTCAACTGCCATGGCTTTGTCCGGGCGCCAGGCGGGAAGGATCTTCACCGGAAACCCTTCTGCAGCAATCTTTTGATGATGTTCCAGGGAATCCACAGGATCGTCCGTTGTACACAACGTTTCCACTCCGTACTTTGTGATCAGGCCCCTGGCACTAAAATCCTCATTTTCCAACAGATCATTGCACTTCCGGTAAATATCCTGTGCTGTTTGCGGGTTAAGGAGTTCAGTAATGCCGAAGGCAGATCTTAATTCCATGTGAGTCCAGTGATACAACGGATTGCGCATGGTATAAGGAACCGTCTGTGCCCATTTCTCAAATTTTTCCCAATCGGAAGTATTTTTCCCGGTAATGTAACGTTCCTCTATACCGTTTGCCCGCATGGCTCTCCATTTGTAATGATCCCCGCTGAGCCATATCCGGGTCATGTTTTCAAATTGCCTGTCTTCGGCTATTTCCCGGGGATCCAGGTGACAATGAAAATCAATAATGGGTAACTCCCTGGCGTAATCGTGATAAAGCCGTTGAGCCGTCTTTGTCTGTAAAAGAAAATTCTCGTCGTTAAACTGTTTCATAACCCGTAAATAATTAAAACCATATGGACTCGTGCAGGATCTCTCCGAAACTGTGTGAAGTGATAAAGAGGATGACCCGTACAAGATGATAGCTTCCCATTAAAACAGCCGCCCCGTATGCCAGTTTTATGTTATAAAGCCACTTTATACTATAATTACGGCCGCGTATCAGTTCGGCCGTCATAACAAACAAAGCGGATGTAAAAAACAATATAAGTAACGGTCCGAATAAATGATAGCTGAAACTTGCCGCAAGATCGCCCCTGTAAAGACTTACCATGGATTTTACCATACCACAGCCCGGGCATGGCAGACCTGTAAGCATTTTAAACGGACAAAACGACTGGCTTTCCTGCAAATGACCGGCACCCGGATCAAATAAAATGATCAGCAGGGGCATGGCCAGAAACAGGAATAATGCAATTATTCCGGTTATTTTCCGACTGTAAGACACCTATACTATCTATACAACTTATTGATCTCGCTTTGTACGATCATAGCAGCTACCATTGGAAAGAAAAAGCCTAACAGCATCAGCAATATGGACTGGTCCCTTGGAGGTGTTCCTATCCTTTCATCCAAAGCGGGCAATCCATCCCTTCCGACAACAAAAAAGAAATACATATTCACCGGCCATATACATCCGGCAAACACAGCCACAACCGAAGACAGGATCTCACGTCCGGCTACGGCGTTAAATACTTTTGCTGCCTGTAGGTTCCAGTAAATAAGGTAAAGGCCGCAAGTGATGAATCCCAGGAGTAGAACAACAATGGGTTCTCTGCGAAATTCGGGAATGTTGTCAATGATCTGCATAATCAAGAATGTTAGTTAATAATTAATCCGTATTCAGTTTGAATAATTCCGTTCTTTCTGTTCTGCCTGCGGATCTGCTTGTTGTATTGCTGTTCCTTCAGGTGCACGTAATCCCGCGGATGATCCAGATGCAGTGTCACGGCCGAATACCTGATCTGCCTGCCTTTCACACCCAAGCGTTGGAGCCTTTCCCCAAACTCACGGTCCTCTCCTCCGTAGCGCAACCTCTGGTCAAATCCCCTTACGGCAATAATATCTTTTTTCCAGGCCGAGGCATTTCCTCCGTTCCATGTGGCACTTGCCGGGGTAAACCTGTTCAGGAAGCGCTCTTTCAAGCCGAAAGCATTTAATTTGTTGTTTTTAAAAGATTTGCCGAGTCCGTTACCTTCCAGCCACCTTCTTTCAAAACAGATCCCCGACCGGATATCCTCTTCACCGATCTTTGCAGACAGATCCGCCGGCAACCGGACAGTCCCACCGGAAAGAAACCTACCCGTATTCCGCATATTAACGTGTACTTGCACAAAATCTTTTCTGGGTATGATGTCTCCGTCACTGAATATCAAATAGTCCCCTTCACTCATCAGTACGGCTTTGTTCAGGATGGTGCATTTGCGAAATCCCTTATTCTCATGGTATACGTGTTTTATCGATAAGACACCTTTCCCTTTCATATCTTCAATAACTTTCAGAGTGCTTTCATTGGATCCGTCATCGGCAATGATCAATTCAAAATCCCTGTATGTCTGGCAGGAATACCCCCACAACACACGTTCCAGCCAGACGGGTTGATTAAAAGTTGAAATAATTACAGAAACCATGCGTAAACAAAGATAGAAAATTAAATTTTTTTCTATCTTTGAATTGTACGTTTAGCCATAAGGCTATGAAAACATTCATTATCCTATCCATTCTATGCCTGATCTTTGCATATCCGGCAAAGGCTCAGGTTGTTGTAACAGGTCACGTAACGGCCGAGATCGTGGATGCCGCGAGCATTTCCCCGCAAGGTGTCTATGCTCTTGAAATTGACAAAACTCCCGATTTTACAAACAGTATCAATTACGATGATGTTCTTCTGGGAGAAGTCACGGTTCGTTCAGGTTCAGATGTAGCATGTAACATAGTGGTAAAACCGGCAACGGTATCCGGATCAGAAGGGGAACTTCTGACAATGGAAACTTCACTTAACCAGCGCATTGGAGAAGAATCAAGAAAATTGAACGAATGGGAACACACCGACGGTGACCAGACACTCCAATTGACCGGCAACGTCAATACTTTGCGTAAACAACAATCCGGCCTTTATGAAGGGTCCTACACCGTTGTTTTTGCATACAATTGACTGTACCTCTCAAGGTTCTTTCATTAATATATTGTAAATTTCACTACTTTTGTAAAATTTACAATATATTTTTTTTGTGCCTGTAACCTGTCATTCAAGCGCTTGATGCCCAACCAGCCACACGTTTTCAACCAACCCGTTACCCGGAAAAACCCGGGTCTGTGGGTGCGCTGTTTTACTATCTTGCTTTTGGCAGCCGGCTTGATGCATCCGGCGAAGGCACTGGCCCAGGAAGAGTACCTGGAAGAAATGGTCATCTACTTTTCTGTACCGCGTATTGGAGGAACAGATATTTCTGCGGTGATCGGAGAACATAATGTTTACTTATCTGTTCCCGAATTATTCGATTTTTTAAAGATCAAAAACACTTACACTGCAGGCTTTGCTTCAATTTACGGGTTTTTCATCACAGAAGATGCCCCATACAACATTGACCGTGTAAACAATATAATCACATACCGGGGTAAAGAATTCACTTTAAAACCTGGAGACATTATCCGTACCGAAACGAATATTTATCTGAAATCCAATTATTTCGGACAGGTTTTCGGACTGGATTGTTCATTCAGCTTCAGAAGCCTCTCTGTCACAATGAACACAAGTATAGAACTACCCGTGGTCAGGGAAATGAGACAGGAGCAGATGCGCAAGAGCCTGGGCCGGATAAGGGGTGAAGTTGAAGCAGATACAACAATTGGCAGAAAATTTCCTTTTATTCATTTTGGAATGGCCGATTGGTCAGCCGTACTGACACAGGAAGTGCAGGGCCCTTCAGAAGCCCGCCTGTCACTGAACCTGGGCGGTGTCATTGCAGGAGGAGAAGCAGACATCAGGCTTAATTACAACACCAACACCCCGTTTAACGAAAAAAATCAGTTTTACCAGTGGCGCTACGCCAACAACCAATACAAAGCCCTCAGACAAGTCATCCTGGGTAAGATCAGTACGTTCTCCACCTCGACCATCAATTCACCTGTTCTGGGAGTCCAGGTAACCAATACGCCCACTACCTACCGGCAGTCATTCGGAACCTACACGTTGAGTGATATTACCGAACCGGGGTGGACTGTTGAGCTTTATGTTAACAACGTTCTGGTGGATTACCAACAGGCAGATGCCTCGGGGTTTTATACGTTTGAAGTTCCCCTGGTCTACGGGAATACGAACGTAAAGCTGCAATTCTACGGACCCTGGGGAGAAGAACGGTCCAAAGAACAAACATTGAACATTCCGTACAATTTTCTTCCTGCAGGCAATTTTGAATACCGTGTATCTGCCGGTGTAGTGGAAGACTCTTTGTTCAGCAGGTTTTCACGTGTGGATATGGATTACGGTATCGCTCGCTTCATGACGGTAGGAGCCGGTGTGGAATACCTCTCTTCTGTTTCTTCCGGGCAATTCATGCCTTTTGTACATACTTCCGTTCAAATTGCACCCGGGTTGCTGTTGAGTGGAGAATACACACACGGAGTGAACGCCAAAGGGATCCTTAACTGGAGATTACCTTCCGATATTCAGTTTGAAGTAAATTACACTCGTTATGACAGGGATCAGACGGCAATCAACACAAACTACCTGGAAGAAAGACGTATTACCATGTCCATTCCTCTCCGGATGCGACGCTTTTCACTTTTTTCAAGGATGGCCCTCAACCAGATCATCATGCCCAATACCCGGTATACGTCGGCCGAATTGCTTTTGTCCGGCAATTTTTGGGGAATCAACACCAACCTGACTACTTTCGCTACTTTTTCTCAGTACTCAAAAACCAATATATACAGTTCGCTTTCCATGTCGTTCAGACTGCCGGCGTCTTTCATTCTGACCCCGCAGGCACAATTCAACTATACGCAAGGAAAATTTGTTTCCACCCGGGTTGCCCTGGAAAAGAAAATGTTTAAAAACGGGTATCTAAACCTGTCTTTTGAACGAAATTTTGCCAATAACATTACGAACCTGGAAGTAGGATTACGCTATGATTTTTCATTTGCCCAGATTGGATTCACAGCCCGCAGAAGCAATGACACTTATTCTTTTGTGGAAACAGCAGGAGGAAGCCTTATGGTAGATCCACGAACCAGGTACGTAGGTGTCAACAACCGCAGCAGTGTTGGCAAAGGGGGTATGATTCTTTATCCGTTCCTGGATATGAACTGGAACGGGATAAAGGACGAAGGAGAACCCAAGGCATTCGGGATGGAAGTCCAGGTAAGCGGCGGACGTGTTGAATATAAAGAACGGGACACCATCACCAGGATATTTGACCTGCAACCCTATGCAGAATACCTGGTAACCCTGGACGGGAGCAAATTTGACAACATTACCTGGAGAATGCGCAACCAGACACTAAGTGTTGTGGTAGACCCCAACCAGTTCAAACGTATTGAGATCCCGGTTGTTGTCGTGGGAGAAGCATCGGGACAAGTATATTTGCGTGACGGGAATACCCTACGCGGTCAGGGCCGGATCACCGTGCAATTTTACAATAATGATAACGTACTCATTCACAGCACACTTTCCGAGTCTGACGGATACTTCACCTATATGGGACTGGCTCCCGGCGAATACACCGCCGTTATTGATCCGGAACAGATGAGAAAACTGGATATGACATCATCTCCCGCTCAAATACCCTTTACCATTGAACCCAGTATAGACGGGGATTACATTTACGACCTGGAATTCACTATCCGCTCCACTGTACCTCAGGAGAAACCTGCGACACCTGCTGAAGAGAAACCTGTTGCGGAGAAACCTGTTGCGGAGAAACCCGTTGCGGAAAAACCCGTTGAAAAACCGGTGGAGGCAATCCGTGACACGGTGCCTGCTCCCGTTACCAAACCCACCCCCGTTACTAAGGATACCGTAACCGTTCCGCAAGCGCAACCTGTTATCCGGGATAGTGAGCCTGCCGGTGAATTACCAACAATAGGCGGGTACCGCCTGCAATTCCTGGTCTTAAGCAATCCTCTGGAAGCTGAAAGTCAATATTTTGAAAGACTTACAAAGAAACTGCCTAACCTGAACATTTCCGTCAGACTGGAAGAAGACGGCCTCTACCATTACGTATCGCGGGTATTCCGTACACGGAGCGAAGCCAGGCACTGGATGCGCATGATCAACGGTATGGGCTGGCAGGATTGTGTGTTGAGAACTGAAACAGAAAAACCCCTCAAAAAATGAAGGGTTTTGGGTTGTGGGAGCAAAGAGATTCGAACTCATGACCCCCTGCTTGTAAGGCAGGTGCTCTAAACCAGCTGAGCTATGCTCCCAAACGGGACTGCAAAGATAAATTTATTTTTCTTCCCTGCAAAAAAAGTTTTCCATCAGATCGGCAACCGTAAAAGTGCTTCCCCCGACCAGGATCAGATCCTCCGCCGAGGCTGCCTTAAAGGCTTTTTCAAAAGCCTCTTTCACAGTCGTAACTTCTTCACCCTGAAATCCCAGTGCTTTCCCCCAATCAGAAAGCTGCCGGTGCGGCAATGCCCTGGGTATGGATGCCTGTGTAAAAAAGTAATAGGCATTTCTGGGCAACAAGGGTGCTATTTGTGCAAGGTCTTTTCCTTGTACCACTCCAAAGACAAAAAAAAGTTTTCTATAAGATTCCTTAGCCAGTTGATCTTTCAGGTATTGCATTCCGTGGGCATTGTGTCCCGTATCGGCAATTACGGAAGGGCGCTCTCCCAGACGTTCCCACCTTCCGTGCAAACCGGTCATGGTCTCAAAACGTTCCAATCCCCCGGCGATCACCTCTCGTGTCAGCAGGGAGGCATATACCGGAGAGGCAGCGCGAAGTACGTCCAGAGCGCACAATGAAGTTCTCAGGTTTTTCTGCTGGTACAAAGTGTTTCCCTCAAGACAGTAATCTTCAAATGGCCTTTCAAAAGCCTTGTACAATGGAGCTCCCAGATCGCGCGCTTTTTGTGCCAAAACAGGAAAGGCTTCAGAATCATACTCCCCTACAACCAATGGGACTTCTTTTTTTATTATGCCTGCTTTTTCTCCCGCAATTTTTTCAATGGTATCTCCCAGCAGATCGCAGTGATCCAGACCGATATTGGTGATAACTGAAAGCAAAACAGATCTTTCTGTAAGGATGTTGGTGGAATCCAACCGTCCTCCCAAGCCGGTTTCAATGACGGCAATATCTGTTTTACTATCTGCAAAATAGCGGAACGCCATAGCTGTAGTCATATCAAAAAAAGAAGGAAGTTCTTCTTTAAGATTGTCCATCCGTTCGGTTTTGAACCGTTCAATGAAGGATACAACATCTTCACCGGGTATCATTTGCCCGTTGACTTTAATGCGTTCGCGAAAATCCAGTAAGTGGGGAGAAGTGTACAATCCCGTCCGGAGTCCGGCCTGTTGTAATACAGAGGCAAGCATATGCGCCACCGACCCTTTTCCGTTTGTGCCGGCTATGTGTATGCACGGGTATTTTTCCTGTGGTTTGTCCAGCCAGTTCGCAAGGGACTGCATCCTGTGCGGATAAGGTTTATACCCTTCAATCCCGATTTTTTGATATTGGGGAAAATGAGATATCAGAAAAGATACGGCTTGCCGGTAGTCCATAACGGTGCGAATTTAGACAAAAATTTTTGCTATCTTTATAGATTAAAATCTTAGAACATGTCAAACAATCCCAAAATTTTCGTATTGGACACCAATGTGCTCCTGCACGACCACAAAGCACTTAGTAATTTCCAGGAAAACGATATTGTTATTCCCATTATCGTACTGGAAGAACTGGACAAATTTAAAAAAGGAAACGACCAGATCAATTTCAATGCCCGGGAATTCGCCCGGGAACTGGATAAAATACTCGGTGATAAAATGCTGAACGGATGGATAGGAATGGGTCCCGGCAGAGGCCGTCTGAAAGTGGAACTGGGACATCCTTTCCCTGAAGTAATGGAGGACTCTTTCTATGAAGACACACCGGACCACCGGATCCTGGTAGTAGCCCAGTATATGAAAGAGAACAACCCGGACAGACGGGTTATTCTCATAACCAAAGACGTGAACTTGCGCATTAAAGCCAAAGCCCTGAGCATAGAAGCACAGGATTACATGAACGATAAGGTGCGGGACGAAAGTATTGTAAGCCTGTCAAAAGGAGTGGTAAGAATGAACCGGGTAACGCCCCAGACCATGGCAAAATTGTACCAGACAGCAGACGGTTTGAGCGCTAAAGACATAAGATTGAAAGGAGCGCACAACAACCAGTATTATATATTAAAGAATAAAGACGGCTCTGCCCTGGCCCGTTACGAAGCCGCAAAAAAACGTCTTGTACCGGTTCCCAACCACCGGGCTTACGGCATTACCCCCCGTAACCAGGAACAGAATTTTGCCCTGGACGCCCTTCTCAATCCTGCTGTGAGCCTTGTATCCCTAACAGGAATCGCAGGTACCGGTAAAACACTGTTGGCCCTGGCTGCTGCCCTTGCCCAGGAAGACGATTATGACCAGATCCTGCTTTCACGCCCGGTGATTCCCCTGAAAAACCAGGAAATGGGATTTCTCCCGGGTGATATCAAAGAAAAACTGGCTCCCTATATGCTGCCCCTGATGGACAATCTGAGCGTGATCAAAGGCAGTGTAAAAGAAAACAGCCGGGATCACTTGCGTATTGAAGAAATGCTCAAAACAGAAAAACTGTTGATATCTCCCCTGGCCTATATACGCGGAAGAAGTCTCTCCAAAGTGTTTTTTATTGTAGACGAATCCCAGAACCTGACACCCCATGAAGTCAAAACCATTATTACCCGCGCAGGGGAAGGCAGCAAGCTTGTATTTACAGGTGATATCCATCAAATTGACCAGCCATACCTGGATATGCATTCAAATGGACTTACATATCTAACAGACAAAATGTTAGGACAAGACCTTTTTGCTCATGTCAACCTGGTTAAAGGAGAAAGGAGCCGCCTGGCAGAGGTCGCAGGCAATATATTGTAACTTTTTTATAATTTTGCAGCCCAATACAAGATATTTATCTCTAATCTAACCTTATACAATTTTTATGTCAGAAATCAAACGAGTTTACAGCTTTGGTGGGAAAACTGCCGATGGTGACGGTTCTATGAAAAATCTGTTGGGTGGCAAAGGTGCTAACCTGGCGGAAATGTGCCTCCTGGGAATTCCGGTTCCCGCAGGCTTTACCATAACAACGGAATGTTGCACCGAATATTACGCTCTTGGATGCAACTACCCGAAGGGATTGGCCAAAGAAGTGGCCGAAGCCCTTAAAAAAACGGAAGTTATCATGGGAACACGCTTTGGTGATCCCGAGAACCCTCTCCTGGTATCTTGCCGTTCGGGCGCCAGAAGCTCCATGCCCGGTATGATGGAAACCGTACTGAATATCGGTCTGTGCTCTGCTACGATTCCCGGACTAATCAAAAAAACCGGCAACCCCCGGTTTGTTTACGATGCCTACCGCCGGTTGATCATGATGTACTCAGACGTGGTAATGGAAAAAGCCGAAGGCATTGAACCTTCCGAAGGACAAGGCATTCGAGTACAGTTGGACGGCCTGCTACATCAGATGAAAGTGGAAAAAGGCTATAAAAGCGACACCGAATTATCCGAAGAAGACCTGATGACTTTGTGCGATATGTTCAAAAAAAGAGTAGTTCATGTCCTTGGGAAACCATTCCCCGACGATGCTATGGAACAGCTCTGGGGCGGGATCGGTGCCGTATTTAAATCCTGGAACGGAAAACGCGCCATATCATACCGTCGTATTGAAGGCATTCCCGACGAATGGGGTACTGCCGTTACCGTGCAATCCATGGTATTCGGGAACATGGGAGACAATTCCGCTACAGGAGTTGCTTTTTCCAGGAATCCGGCTACAGGAGAAGCCAAATTTTACGGTGAATGGCTGGTAAATGCCCAGGGTGAAGATGTGGTTGCAGGTATCCGCACACCGAACCCGTTGAATGAATCCACCAAGAACGATCAAAACAAACACCTGCATTCCCTGGAGATCTCCATGCCCAAGGTTTACGGTGAGCTCAACCAGATCCAAAAAAACCTGGAAGCCCACTTCCGCGATATGCAGGACATAGAGTTTACAATCCAGGATGGCCGTCTGTGGATGCTTCAGTGTCGGGTGGGAAAACGCACCGGTGTAGCCGCCCTGAACATGGCCATGGATATGTTGCTGGAAGGTCTCATAGACCGTAAAACAGCTGTTATGAGAGTGGCTCCTTCACAATTGGATGAACTCCTTCACCCGATCCTGGATCCTGCTTCCGAAAAAGCAGCTGAAGTGGTTGCCAGGGGATTACCCGCCGGACCTGGCGGAGCTGTTGGTCAGATCGTCTTTACCGCAGAAGATGCCGTTAAATGGAACAAGGACGGCAAAAAAGTCATACTGGTCCGGGAAGAGACCAATCCCGAGGATGTTGAAGGGATGCGTGCCGCCGACGGTCTTTTGACCGCACGCGGGGGAATGACTTCACACGCTGCCCTGGTTGCACGCGGATGGGGAAAATGTGCCATTGTAGGTTGTGAAGCCGTTCACATTGACCTGTCAAAACGCATATTGACCATAAACGGGAAACAATACACGGAAGGTTCTGTTTTCAGTCTGAACGGAACACGCGGATTTGTATACGACAAAGCGATTGATACAATGGATGCCTCGGAAAATCCCCGTTTCCAGGAATTTATGAAAATGGTGGATTCTTTCCGCACAATGGGTGTTCGCACAAACGCCGACACACCCGAAGATGCCCGGATGGCGCTGAATTTTGGTGCTGAAGGTATTGGACTTTTCCGCATTGAACACATGTTTTACGGCTTGAATTCAGAAGCTCCCCTTGGGAAACTCCGGAAAATGATCCTATCCAACAACGTAGGAGAGAGAAAACTGGCATTGCACGAACTGGCTCCTTATGTAAAAAATGCAGCGAAAGAAACCCTACGGGTAATGGACGGACTGCCATTAACTTTCCGTCTACTGGATCCGCCCCTCCACGAGTTTGTACCCCAAACTGCCGACAAACAAAAAGAACTGGCCAAGGAACTGGATATTACAGTGGAAGAGATCATCAAACGCGGCGAACTCCTTCACGAGGTAAATCCAATGATGGGTCACCGTGGTGTACGTCTGGGTGTTTCCTATCCCGAGATCTCTGAGATGCAGTTCCGTGCCATTTTTACAGCAACTGCCGAGTTGATCAAGGAAGGACACAACCCCAAACCCGAGATCATGATCCCGGTAACTGTAACCGTAAAAGAGCTGGATGATCAGAAAGTGATCGCCGACCGGGTACATAAAGAAGTCCAGGATCAGTTCGGGATCACATTTGATTACCTGTACGGAACCATGATAGAGATCCCCAGGGCTACACTGGTTGCGGAAGACATGGCCAAAACGGCACAATTCTTCTCCTTTGGGACCAACGACCTTACACAGATGACTTTCGGATTCTCCAGGGACGATATCGGTTCGTTTATGGGCGAATACATCCAAAAGAAGATCCTGCCCTTTGATCCTTTCCAGCATATAGATGAAAAATCGGTGGGAAAACTGATAGAGACCGCCATCAACGGAGGCCGTACCACCAATCCCAAGATCAAACTCGGTATATGCGGGGAGCACGGAGGCGATCCGCAATCTGTCAAGTTCTGCTATGAAATGGGACTTACTTATGTTTCCTGCTCTCCCTTCAGGGTTCCCATAGCACGTTTGGCAGCTGCCCAGGCCGCTATCCAGGCAGGCAAATAAGTGCGCGTTGCACATGTTGTTCTAAGGCTCCCGGCAGGGAGCCTTTTGTTTTTTTCCTATCTTTGTTATTATGAAAAACATACTAATCACAGGAGGCGCAGGTTTCATAGGAAGCCATACGGCTGTTGAACTGATCGGTGCGGGGTATGGTGTGATCGTAGCGGACAATCTTTCCAACTCAGATACTACTTGCCTTGAAGGCGTTGAAAAAATAACCGGGCAAAAGATCCCTTTCTGTAAAGCGGATTGTTGCGAAAAAGAAGATCTTCGCAAAATCTTTGAGGAAAACCGTATAGACGGAGCTATTCACTTTGCAGCATTTAAGGCCGTGGGAGAAAGTGTGAAAAAACCGCTTATGTATTATCGAAACAACTTGTTATCGTTCATTACACTGCTGGAAGTGATGGTTGAGAACGGGGGCGGTGGCGTTGTTTTTTCTTCTTCGGCCACCGTATACGGGCAACCTGACAAATTGCCGGCAACGGAAGATACTCCAAGAAAACCGGCTGCCAGTCCATACGGAAACACCAAACAGGTCTGTGAAGACATCCTGTTGGATACCGTCAAGGCACATCCCTGTCTGAAGGGTATTATTCTCAGGTATTTCAATCCCATAGGCGCACACCCCTCGGCTCTCATCGGAGAATTGCCACGGGGCGTCCCCAACAACCTGGTTCCGTTCATAACGCAAACAGCAGCCGGTCTGAGGGATGAACTCAGGATCTTCGGGAACGATTACCCTACACCGGACGGCACGGCTTTGCGGGATTATATTGATATCGTTGACCTGGCTGCTGCCCATGTCTCGGCATTTGAAAGAATGACCGCTCAAAACCCGGAAGGCTCCTGTGAGGTGTTCAATATCGGGACGGGCAAACCCCTTTCGGTTATGGAGCTGGTGGAAAGGTTCATAGCGGTAAGCAGGGTTCCCCTGCGATACACAATAACCGGAAGGCGGGAAGGCGATGTGGAGGCCGTCTGGGCAGATACGTCCCTGGCCAACCGTGTGCTGGACTGGAAAGCTTCCCGCACGGTGGAAGAAACGCTCGCCAATGCTTGGGCTTGGGAGAAGAAGCTGCGTGGAATTAAATAATTTTTCACCATGAAAAACAAACTGATACCTGAACGTTTCAAAGACCAGAAAACGGATAGCACTAATGCCAAATGGGCCCTGTCACTGCAACGCGGGAGTGAATTTTTGCCACCCGATGAAAAACCGGACGATACCCGAACCCAGTTTTACAGGGACTATTCCCGGATCCTGCATTGTACTTCCTACCGCCGCCTGAAGCACAAGACCCAGGTTTTCTTTGCCACGCAGAACGACCATATATGCACCCGTATGGAGCACGTAAACCACGTGGCTTCCATCAGTTATACCCTATCCAAATTCATGGGCCTGAATACCGAACTGACTCAGGCCATAGCCCTGGGACATGATCTGGGTCACAGTCCTTTCGGACATGAAGGGGAAACTCTCCTGTCCGAGATTATGAAACAATGGGACGGATCGTTCTGGCATGAAAAAAACGGGTTGTATACGGCAGACAAGATAGCCACTTTGCCCAATGCCTCCGGGATTCACAAAAACCTGCGTTTGACCTACGCTGTTCGGGACGGTATCATTTCCCATTGCGGTGAAACCGATGAGAACGGGCTGTTCCCGCGGGATGAGGCTATAGATCTGGAACAGATAGAACGTCCAAATCAATACCGGCCATATACCTGGGAAGGTTGCGTTGTCAAACTATCGGATAAGATCGCATACCTTGGCAGGGATATTGAAGATGCCATTGAACTGAATCTTTTGGAGCCGGAACGTCTGGACGAGCTGAACAAATTAATGAAGAGCATACCCGACTCGGAAGGTGTTGTTAACAATACGGCCTTAATAGAACTTTTCATCAAAGACTTGTGCAGTCACTCCTCTCCGGAAGAAGGCATGCATTTTTCTGCACCTTATTTTGAATTATTGGTTAAAGTCAAAGAATTCAATTACAAACACATATACTACCATCCCCGGTTGGTTTACTACCAGGAATATGCCCGGTGTATCATCCATACCATTTTTGATTTCCTTGACAATTATTACGGAAAAGATATGCTGCAAAAAATTACGGCAGACATGTCCAAATTTCCTGTATTGTTAAGGTATTTCCGTGAATGGCTGATCAAATACAGTGGAACCGACCCGGATGAAAGGGAAAAGGCCGGGTTCAATAACGATATCATTTACGATATTACTGACCGGAACCAATACCGCCGTTCAATTATCGATTACATAGCGGGAATGACAGACAATTTTGCCATTCGCGTTTACCACGAGATCATTTCCTTTTAAAGACCGGACATCAATCCGGCAAACAGGATGGTTCCGGTACTCTGTTCCTTAATGAAATAGAGAAAAGGCCTGTCCACATGGAATGGTATGGTATGTCCGGGACCTACAGATGTTACGTTAAAACCTACGGTAGTAACGGCAGCTGCTTCCGTCCCTTCTTCATCCACCTGGATAATGGCATTCTGCTTGAGCAAGGCAATGAACAAAGGAATGTCGCTGATATTGCTGAAATTCGCCTTGAAAGGATCAAAGGCCACGCCCATGCCCATACGGGTCAGGACGGGGATCATGGTTTCTTTCGAATCGAATTCCACTTTAAAGCGGGGAATACGCAGGTTCAGTTCAGAGGTATAAAGACCGGAGGTCCAAAGATTCCATTGTTCCGGGGTCAGTCCGGAAATTACATCCAGCACGGAAACACCGGGATCGGGCAGAACGATCACCATACTGTAAGCTTTGTTCCCGTAAGGGATTTCAGCTATTGCCACGCTTTGGCTTGTCGTATAAGGAAAACCATCTGTTTGTTCCATATAAGTGACCTCTCCGGTTGTACCTGAAAGGTTTGTGAATGAACCCTTCCAGCTGACTTCTTTATCAAAGGGTGATTCCCATTTCCCTTTGAAATACAAGGCATTTGTATAGATCAATCGCGAATCGGTATCAATCCGGTCAATCACTTTCTTAATCATATCATTGGTGTTGTCGGCACACCATTTATTGATGACAGAGGGCGCAGCCGGATCAGAAAAATCCAGATTTGTTACCGAAGCATCGTAATAATGTTGCAGGGATTGAATGAAAGGAGTTTTAACCGGAAATGTTTCCTCTATCCACACGGCATTGGCTATCTTAAGGCTAACGGTGTTGTCAACTTCTTTGAGGGCAGGCACCAGATGATGGTAAAAACCGTTCATTTCTTCCAGGGAATAGGGCTCAAAACCCAAAACACCCTTCATGTCTTCCAGGGTGGTCCCTTGCGCCCCGTTGGTCACGGCCGATAAAGCCAGGGATGCGCTCAGGGGAGATATAAATACATTGTCACCGCCCATTTCCAGGCACATTTCCCTGAACAGATCAATAGCAAATTTATTGCCATTCTCCAGGATATCCTGCTGAACCTTGGTAAGGACAATATCTTTTCTTTCCACAGGAGAATCTGTGTTCCACTTGCTACAGGAAGAAGTAAAAGGTCCGGCAAGGACGGCAATAATAAATAAACTTAATGCAGGTTTCATTGTCTTGGTTTTTAATACACTTTTTAAATGCATTGTTACCAGCAATACTGCTTGGCTGTTGAAAAGTTACAAAAAACTTTCCTTGCCGGTCCTTTTACGTGTAAAGGTTTACAATGGTGAAAAATCTTCTTTTCCGGCACCACAAAGCGGACATACCCAATCATCGGGAAGATCCTCAAAAGCAGTTCCCGGGGCAATGCCGTTATCAGGATCTCCTTCAGCAGGGTCATATACATACCCGCACAAATTGCATTCATACTTTTTCATAATCGTAAAATTTTAGTGTTTAGGATTTCTGTAAATCGTAAATGTAAAAGTAACACTTTTTTTATACTTTTGTTTCCCATGAATCACAAAAAACTTCTGGAGCTGGCGTTGCGAAAAGGCGGGGATTTTGCCGATCTCTATCTTGAACAAAGCCTGTTCCATGAAATTATATTGAGGGACGGAACAGTCAATGCCGCCGGAACAAACACCGATGGGGGCCTTGGGATTCGTGTGGTCAAGGGTCAGAATACCGGGTATGCCTATACGGAATCTTCTTTGGCATCGGACTTGGAAAAAGCGGCCAAAACTGCATCATATATTGCCAGCGGAAAGGTTGCTTCAATTGTTCCGGCCGCGATCACTACCCTGAATCTTCCCGACAGGTATCCCATCCTGACTCCCTGGGACAGTTTTTCTCCCCAGAAAAAAATGCCTTACCTCTATGAACTCAATGATTTGATCTTTGGTGCTGATAAACGTGTAAAAAAAGTAACAGCCCGCCTGGCCGATTCAACGTCACGCATAGAATATTTCAATTCTCTTGGCATTCACTGTACAGACACCCGTCCCCTGGCCTCCCTGACGGTTTCCTGCATCATGGAGGAAAACGGCCGACGCGAAACCGCATCTGCTTCCCGTTCTTTCAAAATGGGAGCTGAATTCCTTAACACAGATATTATTAGGGAACTTGCCCGCGAAGCAGTGAGTCGTACCGCTTTTCTTTTCCTGGCCGGACAACCACAGGGCGGAGAAATGCCCGTGGTTATGTCTGCAGGCAGCTCCGGAATTTTATTGCACGAAGCCATAGGGCATGCTTTTGAAGCAGACTTTGTCAGAAAAAACACTTCCATTTTCTCGGACAAGATGGGAAAACGCATTTGCCGGCAGGGTATTTCAGTCGTAGATGACGGTACCATCCCGGGCAACCGGGGTGCATTGAACGTAGACGATGAAGGCGTGCCCGCACAAAAAACCTATATGGTTACCGATGGTATCCTGACCTCTTTCCTGCACGACAGGATCTCGGCCCGGTATTTCAATGTAAGTCCCACGGGAAACGGCAGGAGGGAATCCTTCCGGCATATGCCGTTGCCCAGGATGCGTGCCACGTATATGGAAAACGGCACGGATTCAACGGAGTCCCTCATAGCCTCGGTGAAAAAAGGATTGTACGTTGACACATTCAGTAACGGACAGGTACAGATAGGAGCCGGGGATTTTACGTTTTATGTTAAAAGCGGGTTCCTGATTGAAAACGGAAAATTGACACAACCGGTAAAAGACACCAATATTATCGGAAACGGGCCCGGGGCACTGGGAATGATCACGGGTGTCGGTAACGATTGCCTGATAGATAACGGGACCTGGACTTGCGGAAAAGAACAAAGTTGTGAAGTATCATGCGGCATGCCTTCTGTTCTTATAAGTTCATTAACAGTGGGAGGACGCTTATGAATGGGAAAAAGTGGTTAGAGCAAACCTGCAGGTATGCCCTGGAATCTTCGCTCAGAAAAGGAGCCGGGCAGGTCCGGGTTACAGCGGTCAGAGATGTTTCCAACGGGCTGACCGTACTGAATGATTCCCTGGAAAAGATCCAGAGTGCCGTTGAATCCTCGCTGATGATAGGTTTTTTCACTGAAGGCCGCTACGGATCCTGTTCTACCAACAGTACTGATCCGGCTCAAATAGATAAACTGATTGACCAGGCCCTTGCTTCTGTGCGTCTGCTGGCAACCGATCCCTGCCGTACCCTGGTGCCCGCCTCAATCAGGTATAACGGCCCCCCTTCACAGATGGCTCATAAAGGGGAGATCAGTACCGGGGAAAAAAAATCACTGCTTTTTGAATGTGCTGCCGGCGTATTAGGAAAAGAACTTTCCCTGATCAGTGTTACGGCGGATTATTCAGACTACAGACGCCGGGTACAATTAATGGACTCCACCGGGTTAGACTGTACTTCAGAAGAAACATGGTACAGCCTTTCTGCAGAATGCGCCGTCAAGGGAGAGGGTGATACGCGACCTTCCGATTGGGAATATTCAGCAGGATTTCTTCCCTCTGCTGTCGGATTGGGTTCCGGTATACCTTCTGACTATGCCCTCCGGGCCCTTCATAGGGCACTGGCAAAACGCAATCCCGGAAAGATCAGATCCGGAAGGTATCATGCAGTAGTGGAAAACAGGGTGGCCTCCACCTTGTTAGGACCTGTTATACAAGCGGTTTCAGGCAGCTCGCTGCAACAGCAAAACTCATTCTTATTGGGCAAACTGGAGCAAACAGTTGCGTCGCCGGTCCTTACACTGATAGATGATCCTCACAGAAAAGGATATCCGGGATACCGTTTGTTTGATCCTGAAGGAATGGCTACTCTCAGGCGAACGGTAATCGAACAGGGAAAACTGAATACGTATTTTCTAAATACTTACTACGCGAATAAATTGAAAATGCAGCCCACCATATCATCCCCATCTCTGCTTACGATGCCCGGCGGCAAAGGTAATGCCTTATCCCTTGCGGGTTCCGTGAAAAATGGCATCTTTGTAACCGGATTTAACGGGGGAAATTGCAATACGGCAACCGGCGATTTTTCTTATGGGATTGAAGGATTCCGTGTTGAGAATGGTCAGATTACCAAGCCCGTAAACGAAATGGTCATGACGGGTAATATGTTGGATCTGTGGAAAAAACTTGTTACTACCGGAGACGATGCCCTGAAAACAACAGCCTGGCAGATCCCTTCCCTGTTGTTTGATAATATTGAGTTCGCAGGACTCTAAAAGATTTCTATGAAAAAACCAAGCCTGTTCGTAAGCCTAATACCCGTTATCCTACTTGTAATAATCATTTTTACATGTGTCCGCTTGTTCGGCGATGAAGTTACAGCCGGTCCTTCCCAATTCACATTGCTGCTGGTGACGATCATCGCATTTGCCATAGCCAGGTTCAAATACCACCTGACGTGGGGAAAGGCCGAAGAATCCATGATCTCCCACCTGAAAAACACCTACCCTTCCATCCTGATCCTGATAGCTATAGGGGCACTTACCGGAAGCTGGATGAGCAGCGGTATCATTCCTTCAATGATATTTTACGGACTTAAGATCATTCATCCGGTTATCTTTTTGCCTTTATGCTTTGTGATCAGTGGCATCATTTCTCTGGTTACGGGAAGTTCCTGGAGTACGGTAGGAACTTTCGGGGTAGCCCTGCTGGGAGCCGGACAAATGATTGGCATGCCCACTCCCTGGCTGGCAGGGGCTATCATATCAGGTGCCTATTTTGGTGACAAAATGTCACCCCTGTCGGACACAACCAACCTGGCTGCTTCTTTTTGCGGTGTACCTCTTTTTACACATATAAAATACATGCTGGTCAATACAGTGCCTGTTTTTTTGATCTGCCTTGTGATCTATTCCATCGCCGGGTTCCGGATCCCGACACAAAATACTATAGACATCCAGGAACAGTTGACCGCCCTGCAAAACACATTTAACATATCGGGCTGGCTACTGCTTATACCGTTGATAACCATTGTTTTGGTTATCAAAAAGGTGCCTCCTTTCATTACCTTGTTCCTGTCGGCCATTGCCGGAGCCCTGGCTGCGATATTCTTTCAACCGCAGATTTGCGGGGAAATTGCTTCCAACCGTCTGTCTGCAGCGATAATCATGATCAGCACCCACGTAAATATTGAAACGGGCAATGAAATTTTGAACAATCTGACCTCAACACGCGGAATGGCAGGTATGATGAACACAGTTTGGCTCATTTTATGTGTTATAGGTTTTGCAGGAGTTATGACAGCCTCGGGAATGATCGGTGTCATAACCGGGAACTTATTGAAGCTGATGCGTAACACGCTCTCTACTATAGGATCCACACTGGGGACATGCATTTTCTTCAATATGACACTGGGAGATCAGTATATGGCCATAATTTTGCCGGGAAGCATGTTTTCCGAGAGTTACAAAAAACAAAAATTTGCTCCGGAAGTATTATCCCGGACCATAGAAGAATCGGCAACAGTCACTTCGGTCCTCATTCCCTGGAATACCTGTGCTGTGGCACAATCGACCGTTTTGAACGTGGCGACCATGACGTACCTGCCCTATTGCTTCTTCAACCTGATCACTCCGGTATTCTCGTTGTTTGCTGCTGCAATAGGCTATAAAATTAGAAAATTAACCAACTAAATTTTGATACAAATTATGACAATTTCTGAAGAAAAAGTAGTTTCATTGTCTTACACATTGGTAGTAGATGGAGATGTTATTGAAACAGTAAATGAAGAAAAACCCATGAAATTCATATACGGCCTGGGGTATCTGCTTCCGGCCTTTGAAGAAAAAATACAGGGAAAAAAGGTGGGAGATGACTTTGATTTCAAACTGAGTGCCGCCCAGGGATACGGAGAAGTAGATCCAAATGCTGTCGTTGAGCTTTCCAAAGATATTTTTAAAGTTGACGGCAAGATAGAAGACGGCCTGCTTGTCAAAGACAAAGTTCTGCCTATGCAGGATTCACAGGGGAACCGCTTGAACGGTGTGATAGAAGAGATCGGGGAAGACTCCGTAAAGATGAATTTCAATCACCCGCTTGCCGGTTGTGAATTGAATTTTAAAGGAAAAGTGGTAGACATACGCGAGGCTACCGAAAAAGAACTCACCGAAGGCCTGTACGGAGAACGTGCCGCTTCCTCATGCGGTGGAAGTTGTAGCGGCTGCAGCGGTTGCAGTTAGAAAATTCGCGAAAGAAGGATCATTCCCCGGACATGAGACTGCTTCTTGTGACCGGGGCAATATCCAGTCCGGACGTTTTTCCTTCCAGCCATTTGTAATAGCCTGTGATGGCGATCATGGCTGCATTGTCGGTAGTAAAGCGTAAAGGCGGAATGAAAATGTTCCACCTTCTTTTTTTTGATTCCAGTATCATCCTGTCTCTTAGTCCGCTATTGGCAGAAACACCCCCGGCTAAAGCCACGCGGTTAATTCCGGTTAGTTTTACTGCCCGGATCACTTTTTCCATAAGAATGTCTACCAGGGTTTTTTGAAGTCCCGCCGCAAGGTGGTTCATATTCTCTTCAAGAAAACGGTCATCCCCTGCCATTTGGTCACGAAGAAAATAGAGAAATGAGGTTTTTACACCACTGAAGCTGAAATCAAGATCCCTGATCCTCGGTTTTGCAAAAGCATATTTTTCAGGATCCCCCTGACGTGCCAACCTGTCTATATGAGGACCTCCGGGATATTCCAGCCCCAGCAACTTGGCTCCTTTGTCAAAAGCCTCGCCCACCGCATCATCAATAGTCTGTCCCAGAATTTCATACGCCAGGGGAGATTTGACTTTTAAGATCTGTGTGTGACCACCGGAAACCAGCAAACAAAGAAAAGGAAATTCAGGTTTGCTGCCCGAGGCCGGCACGGTGCTTTTTCCGTCATCGGATAAAACGTCAATGAAATGACTCAGCACGTGTCCCGTCAGGTGATTCACTTCTATCAAGGGAATTTGGGCGGCAACAGACAATCCTTTGGCAAAGGAAGTCCCCACCAGAAGTGACCCCAACAAACCCGGACCCCGCGTAAAAGCGATCGCATTGATATCAGACATCCCTACACCGGCTATATCCAGGGCCTGGCTGACCACCGGTACAATATTCTGTTGATGAGCTCTGCTGGCCAACTCGGGGACCACACCACCGTACTTTTTATGTACCTCCTGCGAGGCCATCACATTAGACAGTAATAGCGTATCCTTCAATACGGCTGCGGAAGTGTCATCACAAGAAGATTCTATCCCTAAAATATAAGCCATTTTCCTGTTGTTTGCAGCTACAAATGTGGGCATTTTTTTTGTAACTTTGTTAGTTTAGCAATCAACATGAGGACGTTCCGGAACATACTGCGCACGTTGCTTTTTATCTTAGTCATAACTATGGCGGGGTTATCCATTGCCATACAGATCCCATCTGTACAAAGCCGGCTTGCCTCCAGGGCAGCCCAATGGCTTTCCGAAAAAACTGGGGCGCAGGTTTCCATTGGCGAAGTAAATTTTCTTTTATTCAACAAATTGTTGGTTAACGACCTGCTGATTAAAACCACCTCCTCGGATACTTTACTGCATACAAAAAAACTATCCGTCAACCTGTCCGGGTTCAATCCCCTCAGGAAACGAATAGCTTTTAGAAATATTCTCCTTTCTGATGGATCCTTCCATTTGATCATGCAAAATAATTCAACCAACATTGAAAGCATGTTTCCCCCCTCGTCAATAGAGGATACCGTCAGCAAACCTTTTGACTGGGAATTTACCGCCGCGAATGTAGACCTGGAACACTTTGCCTATCATATGACAGACAGGGACAGCGGCCCCTCACACAACAATCCCGAAAGCATTGACTTCATGGATATGCATATCAGGGATATCGATATCAACATACGTAATGCCCGTTTTAGCAATGGTTTGTTGGAAGTCAGGCTGGATAATCTCAACGGCAGGGAAAGATCAGGTTACCTGATACGGCACCTGGAAGGCGACGTCAGCGTTGACAACCGGGAAGCCCGGGTGGAGAACCTGGTGATCCGGGATAATTTCTCTCACATAAAAGCCCATTATTTCCTGATGCACTACGGAAATGTCGAAAATCTTGCCGACTATATAAACCGGGTGGTCATGGAACTTGATATGGATGATGCGTTCCTCTCTTTCAAGACCATTCGTTATTACGCCTGGACATTGCCGGAGTATTTTATCCTTCCCTTACGCGCCACCGGCAAAGTCACCGGAACTGTAAGCAACCTGAGTGCAGACAAGCTGGACGTACGTTCTCCGTCCGGCAAAACCCAGGTCCTGTGCGGCTTTAAACTAAGGGGACTGCCGGAAGTTGAAGAGAGTACTTTGCAGGTAGATATTGAGAAGATCGATTCAGATATTGGTGATCTGAACGACGTTTTGTATTCCATTGCCCGGGTAGATCTGAAATTCCTGGAAGAAAATGCCGGAAGCCGTACGCCTTTCCGGTTCCGGGGACGTCTTGCCGGATTGCTGACTGATTTTGTGGTAGACGGGGATCTTCAGGGTGATTTCGGGGATCTTTCCCTGGATATTGTAATAAACAACAATGCCTATCCGGACGGTGTGTTGTTATCCGGTCTCATTCGTACTGAAGACCTGGACCTGGGGCGTTTCACAGGAGTTCCGGGCCTGGAGGAATGTTCTCTCTATACAAGGACCAGGGCAGCTTTCAGAGAAGGCGGCATACGGGACCTGTATGTATTGATAGATACCCTGTCTGTTTCCAGCCTGGAATTCAACAATTACACATTCAGGGATTTCAAGATGATGGGGGAATTACGCAACGGGATCTTTGACGGAAGGATGAGTGCATCGGATCCAAACCTTCATTTTCTGTTCCAGGGACGGGTGGATCTGACCCGTTCGGCGGGAACTTCAGCCAATTTCTTTGCAAACATTGCCTATGCTGACCTGAACCGTCTGAATCTTTATAAAAGCGATTCCATGGCGGTATTGAGCGGATTGGTCCGCGCCGATTTTTCTCATCTCAATACAATGGGCGACATAGAAGGCACCATACAGGCTACCGGCTTATCTTTCATGAATTCCAGGGGCACTCATAACCTGGACTCTTTTTACCTGGACAGTGAACGAACCGCAGACTCCACGGCTTTCAGGCTCACCCTTGAATCGGATGCCCTGGCAGCCGACTATTCCGGCAGTGAAGGCTTTATGAGTTTTCTCTCACGTATAGCATCCAGAAGTCTTTTCCGTTATTTGCCTGCCTGGTTTACTTCATATACGGATGAAGGACCTGTTCCGGACTTTGATAGCCCGGCTTCTCTGGAAATGACAGTCAGAAACAGTGTCTTTTTTGAAGAATTGCTCTTGCCCGGCCTGTATATTTCCCCCGGCACCTCCATTTCCCTGCAAGACCGGGGAAAAGACAACGTCCGTGCGCTGATCCGTTCCGACAGGATAGGCTACCTACGCCACAACCTGAGCCATTTGAATTTTATTGCCGAGGCAGGGGCGCGGGATTTGCAGGTTGAAGTGGAATGCGGGAACCTTACCCTGGGAGCGGCCAAGGCAGATACGGTTTCCATAGCAGCGGCTGCAGGCGGAGACCGGGTATTCCTGAACCTGCACTACAACCGCAATGACGGAAAGACTAATTATGCGCATTTGGAATCGGCACTTCATTTTTCCCGGGATCATTCACTCCGACAGCCCCTGATTACGGCCATACTTTCTTCAGATACTATCCACATCAACGGGAAGAACTGGAAACTCCATTCAGACAGCATCCTGATAGCACAGCGGAACCTGGTACTGAACAATGTTGTTCTGGAACATAAAGGCAATAATGCGCAAAAAGAATCTTTGAGCATAAACGGCGCCCTCTCCGAATCTGCGGGCGATACCCTGCGCGTGGAACTCTCACGTTTTGATGCAGGCATGTTCAATACCCTGATGCCGGCGGAATATCCCTTTACTTTCAGGGGTTCGTTTACGGGAACCGGTTATGTGACCGATTTTTACGGAAACAGTCATTTTTTTGCCGATATCCAGGGAAATGACCTGTTTATTAACGACACGCTGGCGGGCAACCTGCGGTTGATGAGTTCCTGGGACAAGCAGGCTGCACACCTCAAGCTCGGGGCCAGTACCACCCTGCCAGGGGGACAAAGGCCGCTGCTGGCAACCGGATCTTACACTCCCTCCACAAAACACGTTGATATGAACGTTTCTTTCCGTGATTTTGAAGCAGCACTTGTAGCTCCTTTTCTTTCCGGGCTTGTGTCTGACGTCCACGGAAAGATTTCGGGAGATATGTTGCTGACAGGAACGCTTCCGGATCTGGACCTGACCAGCGACAACACCACCGTTGACAACCTGACTTTCACAATTGATTATACACGTGTACCCTATTCCGTATCCGGACCTGTGCATTTGACCCCCGGCGGACTGTCACTTCCAAAAGACACCCTGAGGGATTCATACGGCCATTATGCCATTGTGCAAGGCGGATTGCAGTATAAACATTTCAGGGACATTAAGGCAAATCTGGATCTGAATCTCGTTAACCTGCATGGTCTCAACCTGGGAGAAAAAGACAACGATATTTTTTACGGGCAGGCTTTTGCCACCGGCAGCCTGTTATTGAAAGGCCCCCTGGATGACATCCTGTTGGATCTTTCCATAAGGCCGGAACCAAACACCTCCATACACATACCCCTTTCTTCTGCATCGGAAGCCAAACAAACCGATCTGCTAACCTTTGTACAACCCGATAACAGTTATACCGGAAGGGATCCGTATATTTTAGCCGCACTGGAAGAAAAGAACAATAAGGCCAATAATTCCCGGTTTACGTTCAATATGAAGACGGAGCTGACACCCGACGCAGAGATACTGCTGGAAATCAACAAAATGACGGGGGATGTCATATCGGCCCGGGGAACCGGGGCGATTAACCTGGGAATAGATCCCAGGGACGATTCGTTTTCCATACTGGGAGATTGTACCGTGGAAAGCGGCAATTACCTTTTTGGTCTCCAGGGGATCATTTCCAAACGTTTCCAGATAGTACCCGGGGGAACCATATCATTCAACGGAGACGTAGAGAATACACAATTGAACCTCACAGCTTCCTATAAGACAAAAGCCTCGCTGAATACATTACTTGCCGATACCACCATGGTAAGCAACCGCCGGGATGTAGACTGCCAGATCCTGATGTCCGGAAACCTGATGAATCCCACGTTGGGATTTAATATTGAGATTGAAGATATAGATCCCATGACCAGGGCACGTGTTGAAAGTGCTTTGTCTACGGATGACAAAATGATGCGACAGTTTGTTACCTTGCTCATTTCCAGCAGCTTTATGCCCGAACAGGAATCAGGGATTGTAAATAACTCCAATATTCTATATTCCAATGCCACCGAGATCTTATCCAATCAATTGAACAACATTTTCGCCCAGCTGAACATTCCCCTTGATGTGGGATTTAATTACCAGCCCGGTCAAAGCGGAGATGTTTTTGATGTGGCCATCTCCACCCAGCTCTTCAACAACCGCGTAGTGATCAACGGAAATATGGGCAACAATCCCTATACAAGCAACGAAAACGACCTGATAGGCAATGTTGACATTGAACTGAAACTGGATGAAAAAGGGAAATTCAGGCTGAAGGCTTTCAGTCACGCAGCCGATCAATACTCCAATTACCTGGATAACACACAACGTAACGGGGCGGGATTCGTTTACCAGGAAGAATTCAATACCTTCGGCCAATTATGGCGCCGGTGGTGGAAATTACCGTAAAACAGCCCCGGTTTCGCGGGTGAACGCTTCCATCATACGGTTGATCAATTGTTCCACGTAGATATCTGTCAATGTTTTTTCCGGATCCCGGAATACAAAACTCAATGCGTATTGTTTTTTTCCTTCCGGTATACCTTTCCCGGTATATACATCAAACAGGCTGACTTTTTTCAGGAGGCGTTTTTCAGTTTTAAATGCAATGGCATGCAGTTTATCGTAAGTTACTTTATTGTCTACCACAAGTGCCAGGTCCCTGTGAACTTCCGGGAACCGTGGTAAATCAGTAAAACGGGCTTTGTTGTTGCGAACCATGTTAAAGAACAGGTCCCAGTCAATCTCTGCGGCAAATACTTTCTGTTTAATATCCAGCACGGAAAGGCAGGCACGCGACACTTCTCCCAGATCGGCCAAAACTTTATTCTTTACCCGGTAACGGATCCCTTCTTCAAAAAGATCGGAAGGGGCATCGGTGCATTCCAGACGGGTCAGGTCCAATCCGAACATACGCGCCAGGTCTTCCACGTAAGCTTTCAGCAAGAAAAAATCGGACGGCCGGGAAGGAGTATGCCAATTTTGGGGTTTGTCATTCCCGGTGACAAAAATCGCCAGGCGCCGGCTTTCGCGGTATCCTGTCAATGATTCTCCCGGACCGGTCAGTTGATACACATTTCCCTGTTCAAAGAAACGAAGGTCGTACTGTTGCCTGTTATTGTTGTATGTAATGGCTTCCAGTCCACCCCAAAGAAGAGTCTGTCTCATTGCGTTCAGATCACTGCTTAGCGGATTAAGAATCATCACGGAAGACCGGGCAGGATATGTCTGCAGTTTTTCGTAATACGAAGCCCGTGTAAGTGAATTGCACATAATTTCACGAAATCCTACTGAGGCAAGACGGTCTGCTGTTTTTTCACGTACAAGGTCAGGTTCAGGATTCTGAACTTCTCCCATGGAGGAACGAATCCTATCCGGCAGTTCAATATTATTGTAACCGTAAATCCGCAAGACATCTTCCACCACATCACATTCCCGCAGGACATCTACCCTGTAGGCGGGTACCCGGACAGTTACCAGGTTCGGTTCCTTCCGGATAATATCCATTTCCAGCGCTTGCAGTATCCTGTTTACCGTGGACCTCCCTATGTCTTTCCCCATCAGGGAAAACATTCTTTTGTAATTCAGGTTTATCTCTGCCGGTTGAACAGGTTGCGGGTACAGATCCGTCAGAGTCCCTTCAACACGGGCTCCGCATATTTCCTGCATAAGTAAGACAGCACGTTTGAGTGCATACAAAGTAGCATTGGGGTCAGCTCCCCTTTCAAAACGGAAACTCGCATCTGTTTTTAATCCGTGACGGCGGGATGTTTTCCTTATAAATGTGGGATTGAAACAGGCAGACTCCAGGAATATGGAAGTCGTTTTTTCTGTCACACCGCTTTGCAATCCGCCAAATACACCTCCTATACACATGGGTTTGGCAGCGTCACAAATCATCAGATCTTCCCCGTCCAGGGTCCTTTCAACCTGGTCCAGGGTAATAAAACGATCTCCTTTTTGGGCAAAACGTACTACAATCCGATCTCCTTCAATGGCATCCCTGTCAAAAGCATGAAGGGGCTGCCCCGTTTCCAGCATAACATAATTGGTAATGTCTACCAGGTTGTTAATGGGACGAATTCCTGCCAATCGCAATCGGTCCTGCATCCAGGACGGAGAAGGTCCTACGGTAATGTGGCTGAGGGTTATGCCACTATACCTGGGAGCTGCCACAGATGCATCCAAAAATACCTGAACGCCTTTCCCGGAAGGATTTTCTTTAAAAGACCCCACACCGGGTTTGTTCACCGGTATCTCCTTACCCTGCCCTGCATACCAGGCAGCCAGATCCCGGGCAACTCCAATATGAGAAGCAGCGTCAATGCGATTGGGTGTCAGTCCAATTTCAAATACGGCATAAGAAGGAAGACCCAGGAATTCTGCGGCCGGGATACCCACCGGAGTGTCATGGGGCAGGACCATGATCCCTTCGTGGGAAGTGCCTATCCCCAATTCATCCTCGGCACAGATCATTCCGTAAGACTCGGCCCCGCGTATTTTGCTTTTTTTGATCTTCACCTGATCCCCGCTTTTGAAAGTCAGGAGCGTTCCTACGGTTGCCATTAGCACTTTCTGCCCTGCTGCCACGTTCGGTGCCCCGCACACAACCTGAACAGGATCTCCCATTCCGGTGTCTACGGTTGTAAGGTATAAATGATCGGAATCGGGATGCGGATTGCAAGTAACTACACAGGCGGTTACCACGCCATTGAGTCCACCGGGAATTGATTCGGTGACTTCAAGAGATTCCACCTCCAGACCAATATCGGTAAGAACCCGGGAGGTTTGTTCCGGATCCATATCCAGTGAAATATAATCTTTCAACCAATTGTACAGGATCTTCATACTATATGATTATTCAAATAATGTTGCCACAAACGCTTTTTTGTCAAATACCTGCAGATCATTTATGCCTTCTCCCAGTCCTATGAATTTGACCGGGACTTGTAACATATCACTGATCCCAATAACTACGCCTCCTTTTGCCGTCCCATCCAGTTTTGTTACGGCCAGCGCGGTCACATCCGTTGCTTTTGAAAACTCTCTGGCCTGCTGATAGGCATTTTGCCCCGTTGATCCGTCCAATACCAACAATACTTCATGCGGGGCATCCGGTATCAGTTTCTGCAGTACTTTATGGATCTTGGACAATTCATTCATCAGGTTGACTTTATTGTGCAGCCGGCCAGCTGTATCTATCAGAAGTACATCCATTTGACGGGCTATGGCCGCAGACAGGGAATCGTAGGCCACGGCGGCAGGATCACTTCCCATGGTCTGTTTTATGATGGGAACCCCGGCCCGCTCACTCCAAATGGTCAATTGTTCAACGGCAGCGGCACGGAATGTATCGGCAGCACCCAGCATCACTTTCTTCCCCCCGGCTTTCAGAAGGGAAGCCAGTTTCCCAATGGTGGTGGTCTTCCCCACTCCGTTTACACCCACAACCAGGATCACAAAGGGCTTTTTTGAAAAATCAAAGGGGATCAACTCTTTGCCCGAGGAGTTTTCCAGTAACAGGGCTTCAACCTCTTCTCTCAATAACCGGTTCAGTTCCTCTGTATTGACATATTTGTCGCGACGGACACGTTCCTGGATCCTGTCAATGATCTTTAGCGTAGTGTCCACACCCACATCCGAAGCAATGAGCGCTTCCTCCAGATCGTCCAGAACCCTCTCGTCCACGCGCGAACGACCCATAACCGCCCTGGAAAGACGGCTGAACAACCCTCTTTTTGTCTTTTCAAGTCCTTTATCCAGAATATCATCGTGCATAAGAGTGCAAATATAAGAAAAAGCGGGGTGCAACGGGTAACAAATGGCAGACTAAAAAATCATTCTTTGTATAAGAAACGAACAACGCCAAGAATTCAGATTGCTGAGGAGAACTGCCCACGCTGCGAAATTTGAACTTGAATAATGAAAGCTTGAATAATGAAAGAAGCCGACTAAAATTACTTTTAGTCGGCCTCATATCAGATCGTGATGTTCATTCAAATGAATGAATCATATGATGCATTATTTTGCGGCAAAAAAATCTTTTTCTTTATCCGTGGGAATAATGTCTTCCTGGAATATATAGGCTCCGCTGCGTTCAGAACGGACCATGCGAATGCATTTAACACTGCCTTTTCCTGCCGTTTTATCTTTAAGTGTTGCTACCGCTTTCTTTGCCATAACTTTCTATTTTATCTATTTAATTTCTCTGTGAACCGTCACTTTCTTCAGGAAAGGATTGTATTTTTTACGCTCCAGACGCTGTGTGGTATTCTTCTTATTCTTGGTGGTAATGTAACGGGACATTCCCGGAACTCCACTTTCTTTCTGTTCGGTACATTCAAGAATGATCTGTACTCTGTTTTCTTTCTTTGCCATAAGACGAAATATTATACAATATCAATCAAACCTTTTTCTCTGGCAGCTTTCAATGTGGCAGCCAATCCGTTTTTGTTAATGGTACGGATCCCGGCAGCAGTTACTTTTAAAGTAATGAAACGGCCTTCTTCTTCCGACCAGAAACGTTTGGTTTTCAGGTTGGGAGCAAATTCACGTTTGGTGCGGCGTTTTGAGTGAGATACATTGTTCCCTACCATTCTCTTCTTACCTGTAACTTGACAAACTCGTGCCATGGTATCTTAATTTTTTGATTTATTCATTTTTAAGGGGCTGCAAATATCTGCATTTTTTTTGGAAACCCAAAATTTATTTGAAGCGGAATTTCAATATACGATCCCATCGGATACTGGATGGGAAGGATTTGTGTTTGTCTGTGGAAAACCAGACAACTAAGGGATTTCCGACAATTCTGTCTTCCGGAACAAAGCCCCAGTAACGCGAATCCAGGGAATTGTGACGGTTATCTCCCATCATAAAGAAATAATCCTGTTCAAAAGTATATGTTGAAGTCTCCTCACCATCAATATAGTATAGCCCGTCTCGTTCTTCCAGTGTATGTCCTTCATAAACACTTATGATACGTCTGTACAACGGCAGGTTCTGTGGTGTGAGTTTTACTGTTGTTCCAGCCTGCGGGATCCAAAGAGGACCGTAATTATCCCTGGTCCAGGGAAAATCCGGTGACGTAACAAAGGGGAACAGCATCAGCTGTGAATCGGGATAGTCCGGCGGAAAAACATCAACATTCCGGTTAACCGAAATAATAGTCCGTAAATCAGCCAATTCAGCGGCATGTTCTTCGTTCAAAGGCAGCGAAGGGTAACCGGGAATACGATTGTCAAAATAAGTTTCTGCCGGAGAAATTTTGTATTTTTCCAGTATCCTTTGGTTCAAAGGCTGTCCGTCGGTAACAACGGTATAGGTATTACGTATTCCGGAGTAATAAGGCTGGGGTATGCTATTTACATATACTTTTCCGTCTTTCAGTTCCAGAGTATCTCCTGCAACGGCAACGCACCTTTTTACATAATTGTCTTCTTTGCCCGGCGGACGTGATTTTACCGGACCGTAATGTTCCAGGGTACTCTTTCTGCCGTTCAACCTCACGTGCGTATAGTAATCATCTGTGGGATAATTGACCAGGACGGTGTCTCCATGCGGAAAATTGAATACAACCATATCATTTCGCCTGATATGAGAGAAACCGGCCATCCTTTTGTAGGGACGCTCAATAAGCCTGGTATATGATTCTTTCCCAAAGATCACGTTGTGAGTCAGAGGAATTGTCAGGGGATGCTGCGGTCTTTTGGGCCCGTATTTCAACTTACCCACAAACAGATAATCACCTGTCATCAAGGTGTTTTCCATTGAGGAGGTCGGTATCATATATGCTTCAAAGAAGAAAGACTTAACAAACGTGGCCGCTATCAGTGCGAATATGATCGCATCTACCCATTCCAAAGCAACATTACGCTTTTCACCTTCTTTATAGGTCTTTTTCCAAAAAGCCCATTTGACCTTTTTTGTTATGTAAAGGTCAAAAATGATTACCAGTCCGAACAGCCACCAAAAGTTACCCAGCCAGATGACCCATAACAGGTAACCGGCGGCAACCAAAGAAAATTTAATCCAGCGGTTCAAAACCCTGTAATTATTTAATGGAGCTGATTATTGCTTCAAATGCCTGGGGATTGTTCATAGCCAGGTCTGCAAGAACCTTGCGGTTAAGGCCGATGTTAGCCTTGTTGACTTTTCCCATAAACTGGGAATAGGACATTCCGTGGGTCCGTGCAGCCGCATTGATGCGCTGTATCCATAAAGCCCTGAATGAACGTTTTTTGTTTTTGCGATCACGGTATGCGTAGGTCAACCCTTTTTCATACGTGTTTTTGGCTACCGTCCAGACGTTGCGGCGAGCCAGAAAATTTCCCTTCGTCTGTTTTAGAATTTTTTTGCGCCTGGCCCTTGAAGCCACAGCATTTACCGATCTTGGCATGATTTTAATTCTTTGCGATTGTCAGCGTTCTCCTCCTTTGAGATTCTTTTCCTGCTGTGCAATCTGGTTAATGTATTGCAGTCTTAGGCGCAGATCAATTCTTTGATGCGCTTTTCATCTGCCTTATTTACCAAAGAGGAATAAGTCAGATTACGTTTCTGCTTTTTTGTTTTTTTTGTCAAAATATGACTGTGATAAGCGTGTTTACGCTTGATCCTTCCGGTTCCCGTCAACGTAAAACGTTTTTTGGCTCCGGAATTTGTTTTCAGTTTGGGCATACTTTTCTGTTTATATAAAGTTGTTTGTTATTTCTTTTTTGGTGTTTTCAAGGGTCCAAGCATCATTATCATACGCTTGCCTTCCAGTTTTGGCATCTGTTCGGCTTTTCCATAGTCTTCCAGATCAACGGCAAACCTGAGCAGCAGTTTCTCTCCCTGCTCGGAAAATACAATGGAACGACCTCTGAAAAACACATACGATTTCACTTTTGCGCCATCCTTCAGGAATTCTATGGCGTGTTTAAGTTTAAACTGATAATCGTGTTCGTCCGTATTGGGTCCAAACCGGATCTCCTTGACAACAACCTTGGAGGCATTGGCCTTCATCTCTTTTGCCTTCTTACGCCTCTGGTACAAATATTTCTGGTAATCAATGATCTTGCATACAGGCGGGTCGGTCTGTGCCGAAATTTCCACCAGATCCAGATTCATCCTTTCAGCCAGTTTTAAGGCTTGTGCAATTGGATAGATTCCCGGTTTTTCAATATTGTCTCCCACAACACGCACTTGGGGAACATCAATTTCGTTATTGATCCTGGCACCGTCATCCTGTTTTGGTGCCCGGTTATTATACCTTCCCTGATTGTTCCTTCTATGAGGTGAAAATTGTGGTTTGTAAGGTGTTCCGATAATTTATTCCTCCTTTTTTAGTTTGTTAAATCATTTATTTCTTTCCGGAGCAGGGCAACAAACTCCTCCGGTTTCATGGTTCCCTGGTCTCCTTTACCCTGACGACGAACAGATACAGTTCCTGAAGATTCCTCTTTCTCTCCCACCACCACCAAATAGGGAATCCTCTTCAACTCGTTCTCTCTTATACGCTTACCAACTGTTTCATTGCGGTCGTCAAGCGAGGCGCGAAGTTCGGAATTATTCAAGAATTCACAAACTTTTTTTGCAAATTCATTGAATTTTTCACTCAAAGGCAAGACTACGACCTGGTCAGGAGCCAGCCATAACGGGAATTTTCCTCCTGTATGTTCCAGTAAAACAGCGACAAAGCGTTCCATTGACCCAAAAGGAGCCCGATGGATCATAACCGGCCTGTATTTTTTGTCATCGGATCCAATATATTCCAATTCAAAGCGTTCCGGCAAATTATAATCTACCTGGATAGTCCCCAGTTGCCATTTTCTTCCGATGGCATCCCGGACCATAAAATCTAGTTTGGGTCCGTAAAAAGCTGCTTCACCATATTCGACTATGGTTTCCAGGTTTTTTTCCGCTGCCGCTTCAATAATGGCCTGTTCAGCCTTTTCCCAGTTTTCATCCGAGCCGATATATTTGGATCGGTCGTTTTTATCACGCAGAGACACCTGGACCGTAAAATTCTCAAAACTTAAAGTCCTGAAAATGTACAATACAATATCTATAACTTTACAAAATTCATCTTTTAGCTGATCCGGACGACAGAAGATGTGAGCGTCATCCTGGGTAAATCCCCTGACACGTGTAAGTCCATGCAATTCACCGCTTTGTTCATAGCGGTAAACCGTTCCGAACTCAGCCAGGCGTACAGGCATGTCTTTGTAGGAATGCGGTTTTGAACGGTATATCTCGCAGTGGTGGGGACAGTTCATAGGTTTAAGCAGAAACTCTTCCCCTTCCTGCGGTGTTTTGATGGGTTTAAAACTGTCTGCCCCGTATTTTGCGTAGTGGCCACTGGTTACATACAATTCTTTTTGACCAATATGCGGTGTGATCACCTGCTCATAACCGTGTTTCTTCTGCACTTTTTTCAGGAAATTTTCCAATTGCTCTCTGAGGGCCGCTCCACGAGGCAGCCACAGAGGCAGACCTTGCCCCACACGTTGTGAAAAAGAGAATAATTCCAGTTCTTTACCCAATTTGCGATGATCCCTCTTTTTGGCTTCTTCCATCATTTTGAGATACTCATCAAGCAACGATTTTTTAGGAAAAGTAATACCGTAGATACGTGTCAGCATCTGACGTTTTTCGTCCCCCCGCCAATAGGCTCCGGCTATGGAAGTAAGTTTGATGGCCTTGATCATAGAAGTATCGGGAATGTGAGGTCCCCGGCAAAGATCTGTAAAAACACCGTTGGAATAAAAAGTGATGGTTCCGTCTTCCAGATCTTCTATCAACTCGCATTTATACGGGTCACCTTTCTGGCGGTATATTCTAAGGGCTTCATCCTTGCTTACTTCCCTCCTTTCAAAAAGCTGTTTGCTTCTGGCCAGTTCAAGCATTTTATTTTCTACAGGTCCTAAATCAGCTTCAGACAGCTGACGTCCTTCCAGGTCAATATCGTAATAAAAGCCGTTTTCGATAGCAGGGCCGATACCAAATTTGACACCGGGATACAGGACCTCCAGTGCCTCTGCCATCAGGTGGGATGAAGAGTGCCAAAACACCTGTTTGCCTTCCTCGTCTTCCCATTTCAGGAAACGGACAGAGGCATCCTCTGTCAGAGGCAATTGTATGTCCGTCAGTTTTCCGTCCACTTTCACGGCAAGTACTTCGGCTGCCAGCCGGGGACTTAAATCCTGTGCTATCTGGTATCCTGTTACTCCGAATTCATATTGTTTTTTCTTCCCGTCGGGAAAAGTAATAATGATCATAATCTGATTGAATAAGGTTCGTTTGCGTTCCAACTTGCAAAGTTAGGAATTTTTTAAAAATTTTGGTTACTTTGTGACCGAAACTAAACGATTTACTGATGAAGCACACCTTCTGGAACAAAGCTGCCGTGTACGGAATTGTCCTGGCACTTGTCTCCGTTTTTTTTATGGTCACCCAGACGGTTCTGGAACCTGCCAGATGGCTGAACATTGTATTATGGATGGCAAAGCTGGCCGGAACGCTCGGTCTGCTTTTCTATTTTATGAAAGATTTTGGAGCCGGAAAAGAATCGTACACGTATTCGGATGCGTTTAAATTCGGGATGGCGGTTTCTTTTTGTTCTTCCATCATAGCCGCCGCGTATTACTACCTCCACATCATGTTTATTTTTCCCGATTCAACAGCCCAGATCTCAAATGCAATGATGATGGGATTTGAACAGGCCGGTATCAACTCCGATGGTTTCAACATGGATAAATTCATCGCACGCCTGCCCGTTATTATGATGGTCTCTCAATTTATCTATTTTAACATACTGGGCCTTATATGGTCTTCCATTTTGGCTGGCGGAGCCAAGCAAAAAGTGGTAACCTCTCCGTTTGACAACTAAGTAATATATATGGACCTGTCTGTTGTCATTGCATTGTATAATGAGCGAGATTCCTTGCCCGAGTTGCTGGAACGTATTCGTTCGGTCCTCTCCGCACCACTTAGTGAAGACTCACGGGCACTTCCCCTGTATGAAGTGATTTTTGTTGATGACGGCAGCACCGACGGATCCTGGGATTTCATATCGGAACAGGCGGGGAAAGATTCACGGGTCCACGGGATCCGCTTTCGGCGAAATTACGGAAAATCCGCTGCCCTGTATTGTGGATTCGAAGCTGCAACGGGCCATGTGGTCATCACTATGGATGCTGATCTTCAGGACGATCCTACCGAGATCCCCGCGCTCTACAATATGGTGGCAACAGAAGATTATGACCTTGTCTCGGGCTGGAAAAAGAAAAGAAAAGACGGACTGTTTACAAAAACCATTCCTTCCCGCCTGTATAATGCAACGGCCAGAATGGTTACGGGTATTAAGCTCCACGATATGAATTGCGGACTGAAAGCCTACAAGGGCAAAGTGGTCAAGAGCATTGAAGTATACGGGGAAATGCACCGTTATATCCCGTACCTGGCCAAACAGGCCGGATTTTCAAAAATAGGCGAAAAACCGGTGGTACATGCACGTCGCAAATACGGGAAAAGCAAATTCGGACTCAGCCGCTTTGTAAACGGGTATCTGGACCTTCTGAGTTTGTGGTTTCTTGCCCGTTTTGGGAAAAAGCCCATGCATATATTCGGTCTGTTCGGATCGTTGATGTTCATTGCCGGGGGCGTAATAGCTGTATGGCTCATTATTCAAAAACTTTACTGGCAATCTCATGGATTCCCTTACCGCCAGGTAACCGACCAACCTTTGTTCTACCTGGCTCTACTGGCCATCGTTCTGGGAATGCAACTTTTCCTGGCCGGCTTCCTGGGAGAACTCATTTCACGCAATGCCTCGGAAAGAAACCACTATCACATCTCTGAAAGACGTTGAATTAACTCATTTTCATTCGGGCGGACGTGCCTGTTCCCGGGAGAAGATCTACGTAAGCGGCGGCATTCCCGGAGAACGTGTGGAAATTGTATCACAACGGGGTAAAGGTTTTCGCAGCGGAACTCCCGTAAACATACTCCGTGCCTCCGGGGACAGAATCCTTCCTTTTTGTGTACACGCAAACATTTGCGGCGGATGTCCCTGGCAACACATGCGGTATGAGGCACAACTGGTTTGGAAAAGGGATATCCTCAGGCGTGCCCTGGATAAATACACAATTCAAATACCCCCGGAAGGATTACCCGAAACCGTACCTTCTCCGTTAGAGAAAGGATACAGGAACCGCGTGGAGTATACTTTTGAAGCCGGGAAAGGAGGGGAAATGAATATCATGGGATTTCACCAACCGGGAGATCTGTCTTCTGTTTTTGATTGCAAGGAATGTTTTCTGTTGCCGGAAGGAATGCATAAAATGGCCCTTGAAATAAAGGAAACCGCCCTGGAAAAAGAGATACCTTTTTACCGTTTTGAAGACCGGTCCGGACTGTTAAGAAACCTTACATTACGTTGCACGACTACCGGGGATCTGGCTGTTATTGCAGGATTCACACGTAATGAGCCGAGTAGTATCCTTCCATTTTTCGAAATCCTGACAAGCCGTTTTCCCGGGGTATCATCATGGGCCTATACTGTATGGGACCCTCATTCCACATCCCGTTATTACGCTCCGGATTTCTGTCACTATACCGGAAAAACTTACCTGGAAGAACGATCCGGGACTTTGCGTTTTCAATACGGCCTTTCCTCATTTTACCAGCCCAACCCCGTTCAGGCTACCGTGATCTTCAATCACATACTGAAACAGGCAGAAGGTTTTATAACGGAAACGGATCCGGTTTATGATCTATACACAGGAGTGGGGACGATCGCCCTGACATTGGCAGATAAATTCAAAAAGACCGCCATTACCGGTATCGAGGGAAACCCCGAAGCTGTGGGGGATGCTATCAACAATGCGTCTTTGAACAATGTGCCCGGGACACAGTTTGTTGAAGGAGACATCCTAAAGACTTTTACCCATTCCTATATAGCCCGGAACGGAAGCCCTTCATTGATTCTTCTGGATCCTCCCCGAAACGGGACACTTACCGAGATCAAAAAAACGATCCTGGCAGCACAACCCGCCGGGATCATTTACTTGAGTTGCAATCCCGTGTCACTTGCATGGGACCTGAAGCAGTTGACTGAAAACGGATACCGCCTGACCGCTGTCCGGCCATTTGATATGTTCCCGCATACCCATCACGTGGAAACACTGGCTGTCTGCCGGAAAGAGTCCTGAACGTTACAAAGGGCGATTCATGTATTCGTCAAACGACTGTGGAGCAGGTATATACGAACTTTCAAACAAAGGAGATGAAATCACAAAATCCGCCGTTGACCTGTTGCAGGCAGTGGGAATGTTGTAAAGACTGGAAATCCGTAATAATGCTTTAACGTCTACATCATGCGGCTGCGGCTGCATGGGATCCCAAAAAAAGATGAGAATGTCAATTTTCCCTTCGGCAATCAAAGCACCCATTTGCTGATCACCTCCCAAGGGACCCGATTTGAGTGTGGTAACATCAATTCCGGTTGCCTTTTCAACCATACGTCCTGTGGTTCCGGTACATACGAGTTTGTGTTTGATCAGACGGTCCTTGTTGAATTCCACCCATTCTATCAAATCGTTTTTCCTGTTGTCGTGGGCTACTAAAGCCAGATTTTTCCTGTACATAATCGTTTACATATTGGCACACTGATCACATGAAAGAGCTGCGGCTTCCATGATCCCTTCACTCATAGTGGGATGGGGAAAAATGGAATGGATCAGATCGTGACTCGTAATCTTTATACCGCGGGACGCTGTCAGTCCGCCTATCATTTCGGTGGCATGTGCTCCAATGATGTGGGCACCTAATAATTCCTCCGTCTCTGCATCAAAAACAAGCTTAACAAAACCGTCCCTTTCCCCTGCGGCAGCCGCTTTACCAGATGCTGTAAAAGGATACTTCCCGATCTTCACTTTTATGCCTTTCTTTTCGGCATCTTTTTCACGCAATCCAACCGATGCGATCTCGGGCGTTGTGTAAATGCATCCCGGTACATTGTCATAATCTACGTCGGGAATATCCAGTCCGGCCATTCTTTCCACACAACAAAGAGCCTCGGCAGAAGCCAGGTGGGCCAGTGCCGGGGTGTTTAATACATCTCCCACTGCATAAATACCGGGAACCGTTGTCATAAAATTCTTATCTACATTGATCCGGCCGCGGGTCATTTCCACACCCAGTTCTTCCAGGCCCATGTTTGAAGTAACCGGCACAACACCAACCGCAGACAAAACAATGTCTGCCTCTACATATTCAATGCCTTTTTTGGTCTGAACCACCAGGCGGCAGCCGTCAGCAGATTTTTCAGCCGACTGCACTCCAGCCGATGTCATGATCTTCATCCCTGCTTTACGGAATGAACGGCTCAACTGGGTAGCCACATCCGAATCTTCGGTAGGCACTATCTGGTCCATGTATTCAATCAGTGTTATTTTTGTGCCGAGTGAATTGTAGAAAAAAGCCAGCTCGGAACCTATGGCCCCTGATCCTATCACGGCCATGGTTTTGGGTATGGATTCCGGAACCATTGCCTGACGGTATCCTATGATCTTTTTTCCGTCTATGGATGCCCCTGGAAGTGAATTGGGTTTTGATCCTGTGGCTATCAGGATATTTTTCCCTTCCAGCACCTGATCCCCCACGGCAACTTTCCCGGGAGCCTGAACACTGCCGCGCCCGTGTATGACATCAATTTTATACTTATTCAATAAAAATTCTATACCTTTTGTCATCTGTGCCGCTACCTGGCGGCTTCTTTCAACGATGGCTTTAATATCAGGTTCCACACTTCCGGTAATTTTCACACCATAGGAATCTGCATGCCTTGCCGTATTCAATGCTTCTGCACTTTTCAACAACGCTTTGGTGGGAATGCAGCCCCAATTAAGGCAAACCCCTCCCAAAAGGGCTTTTTCAATAATTGCGGTTTTAAAGCCCAACTGGGCACTCCTGACGGCTGCTACATATCCTGCCGGACCGGATCCGATAATGATTAGATCGTAACTCATATACTATTAAAAAATTGTGATTATGAATCTTTCCCGTGACAATGCTTGTATTTTTTTCCGCTTCCACACGGACAGGGATCATTTCTTCCCACCTGCTTTTCTACATGAACAGGGGCGTTGGAACGGGGTTCGGCCGATTGTGTAAGCAAATCGGGACGAGATGTTTGCGTGTTGCTTAGATCGGTACGGCGCCTTTCATTACCCGCTTTGTCCAGTTTATCCTGATCCTGACGCAGTGGTATATGTGCTTTAAGCAGAAAAGCCAATACTTCCCGGGCGATTTTTTCCAGCATTTCACTGAAAAGTTTGAAACTTTCGAATTTATAGATCAGCAACGGGTCTTTTTGTTCATACGTGGCATTTTGTACCGATTGCTTGAGATCGTCCATATCACGCAAATGTTCTTTCCAGTACTCGTCTATCATCACAAGGTTTATGGTCTTGTTGATAGCCCGGATAAGCTCTTTTCCTTTGCTGTCGTAAGCTTTTTTAATATTCACGATGACCTGGTAGATTCGTTTTCCGTCTCCTACCGGAACTACTACATTTTCATAAGTGGCGCGCTGTGTCTCATAAATATTTTTCATGATGGGCCAGGCCTGGGCAACCAGTGCTTCTGCTCTTCGATCATACACTTTCTGGATCTGTTCAGCCAGAGCCTGTGATAATTCGGCAATATTTTGTCTGCGGTACATTCCTTCCTCAATACCGGAGTCGATGGATATCTGGCGGATCAATTCGTGAGTAAAATCTTCATAATCAAATCCTTCCATTTGCTGCACAAACGATTCCGCAAAATCGGACATCATGTTGGCAACATCCACATCCACACGTTCACCATACAAAGCATTCCGGCGACGGGTATAGATTACTTCCCGTTGTGAGTTCATCACATCGTCATATTCGAGCAGCCGCTTCCGGATCCCGAAATTATTTTCTTCTACCTTTTTTTGTGCCCTTTCTATGGAACTGGACAACATGGAATGTTGCAACACTTCGCCTTCTTTCATACCCATCCTATCCACTATTGAGGCAATACGACCACTTCCGAACAACCGCATCAGGTCATCCTCCAGGGATACGAAGAAGGTGGATGACCCCGGGTCTCCCTGGCGTCCTGCACGTCCCCGCAACTGCCTGTCCACACGTCGGCTGTCATGACGTTCCGTTCCCACAATAGCAAGACCTCCGGCTTCCCGGACCCCTTCCCTCAATTTAATGTCGGTTCCCCTACCGGCCATGTTCGTGGCAATGGTCACCGCACCGGCATGACCCGCCTCGGCAACAATCTCGGCCTCCCGGGCATGCTGTTTGGCATTGAGGACATTGTGTTTAATGCCGCGCATTTTTAACATGCGGCTTAGCAATTCGGATACTTCTACAGAAGTGGTTCCTACAAGTACCGGCCTGCCAGCTTGTGTCAGATCAATGATCTTGTCAATTACGGCATTGAATTTTTCCCGTTTGGTTTTATAGATCATATCGTCCCCGTCCAACCGTATCACCGGCCTGTTGGTGGGGATCACAACCACATCCAGCTTGTATATGGACCAAAACTCACCGGCTTCCGTTTCAGCGGTACCTGTCATCCCGGCCAGTTTGTGATACATTCGGAAATAATTCTGAAGCGTAATAGTTGCAAATGTCTGTGTAGCTGCTTCTACCTTAACTTTTTCCTTGGCTTCTATAGCCTGATGCAAACCGTCGGAATAACGTCTTCCTTCCAGAACACGTCCTGTTTGTTCGTCTACGATCTTGATCTTATTGTCTACTACAATGTATTCCACATCTTTTTCAAACATCGCATAGGCTTTAAGCAACTGGTTGACCGTATGGACCCTTTCGGATTTCACGGCATAATCGCTTAACAGGGCGTCTTTGGCTGCTGCTTTTTCCTGATCTGAAAGATTTTTCTTTTCCAATTCCGATATCTCATTCCCCATATCGGGTAAGATAAAGAATTTGGCATCGCTCATCTTTTTGGCGATCAGATCGTGTCCTTTCTCTGTCAGGTCAACGGATTTTTGCTGTTCTTCAATAACAAAATACAGATCGTCGGTGATCAGGTGCATCTGTTTGTTGTTATCCTGCATATAGAAATTTTCCGTTTTCTGCAGCAGTTGTTTGATCCCCTGTTCACTCAGGTATTTGATCAGGGGTGTATACTTTGGTAAACCTTTAAAGGCTTTGAGCAAAATTTTCCCGCCGTTTTCTTCATCTCCTTCCGAGATCAGTTTACGCGCCTCGGCAAGGTATTGCTGAACGAGCGATCTCTGTGCCTGGTACAATTGTTCCACAATTGGCCGGAATTCGTTAAACTGCTGGTCTTCTCCGCGGGGAACGGGACCCGAGATGATCAACGGCGTCCGTGCGTCGTCAATCAATACCGAGTCAACCTCGTCCACGATGGCATAGTGGTGCTTTCTCTGCACAAGGTCCTGGGAATTTATGGCCATATTATCCCGCAGGTAATCAAACCCGAATTCGTTGTTCGTCCCGAAAGTAATGTCGGCCCGGTAAGCTTTTTTGCGTTCTTCTGAATTGGGCTGGTGTTTATCAATGCAATCGACTTTCAGCCCGTGGAATTCGTAGAGCGGTCCCATCCATTCCGAGTCACGTTTGGACAGGTAATCGTTTACAGTGACTATATGCACACCTTTACCAGCCAGTGCATTGAGGAATACAGGCAAGGTGGCCACAAGCGTTTTTCCTTCCCCGGTTGCCATCTCCGCTATCTTTCCCTGGTGAAGCACTACGCCACCTATTAACTGGACATCATAATGCACCATATCCCAGGTGATCATATTCCCTCCTGCCATCCAGGTATTGCGCCAGACAGCATTGTCTCCGTGAATTTCAACATGATCTTTATTGGTGGAAAGCTGCCTGTCAAAATCAGTAGCCGTTACGGTTATGGTTTTATTTTCCTTGAACCGTCTGGCCGTGGTTTTCATTATGGCAAAAGCGGCCGGGAGCACATCGTTCAGAATTTCTTCAATTTTTTCGTCTATCTTTTTGGTGAGTTTATCGACTTCTGTGGCCAATGCTTCTTTTTTATCCACCTCAATTTCAACATCTTCCAATTGTTCCCTCAGTGCGGCCTTGGCCTTTTCATCTTCTTCTATGTGGTCCCGTATGATCTGCCTGATCTTTTCCGTTTCCAGGCGTAATTCATCGTGATCCAGTTTATCTATCCTTTCATACTCCCGTAAGATCTTATCTACATAAGGAGTCAGTTGTTTCAGGTCCCTGTCAGATTTGGACCCGAAAATCTTACCTATAATATTTATAACTGAAGCCATGTGCTGGTATTTTCATTTTTTTGACAATTTACAAAGTTACACTTTTCTTGTCAATAAACATTATATCAGACATGGCTCCTGAAGGATTCCCTATTTACACCAACCTGCTGTCCAATCGTTTCCTGACGGGACAGCTCCCTTATAATTTGTTTTGGTAAAGAATGAATGAACAAGACTCATGTCTTTCCCTCCTTCAACGGTACCAATATAATCTGAAGTGAAAAGAATTTCTTTGTCAATACCATTATTACCGTTGGCCGTGAACATACTCTCTGAATAATAGCCTTCGGCTGCAGATAGTTTCCCTGCCAGGTAAATAAAATCAAGTTCCGAGGTCCCGTTTACCAGGGAAGATTCCGTTTCTATGGTTTCTGTAGTCAGACAATTGGGTTTTCCGGTTACCAGTGCGTTGTAGAGTTTTACATTTGTTCCCGCACGCAAACGAATCCCACGTTTATTCAATGCAGATCCGTTGCCGCATAAGGTCAGATTGGCCAGAATGGGAGCAGATACTGGTTGAGCTGCAAAGTCTTTACTGTTATTATCTGCTTCTATAAGGCAATCACATTCATACCCGATGGCACTTTCCGAACCCTGGACAGCTACCAGGAACTGGCCTTTTCCTTGCCAGCCTTCGGTCCAGTCAAACGAATCATCGCTGTTATCAGTGGCTACCAGGTATTTTACATTAACCGTACCTCCAAACCATTCAAATCCGTCATCCGATCCTTTGTAAGATTGAAGGTGATCAACAACCGTTCCGTTCCCCACTCCGTAAAATGTAAATCCGTTGGCTTCTTTTTCCTCACTGAAGGCATAACCGGTATATTCCACACGAATATAACTCAGCGTACCTGAATTATCGGAAGCATCATTCCCCCCGTACGAAGCGTCCCCTATCTCCGATTTTGACTGGGTTCCCGTTACATTGATAGGAGCACGGCCGCAGATATGAACACCACCCCAGGCTCCGGCCTCTTTCTTTTCAGAAGTCATCACTATTGGGTTTTGTGCAGTACCCTGTGCCAGGATTTTTCCACCCTGTTCAACAAGTATGTAATCTACAATATCATCGTCCTTTGCTACAATAATAACACCGGGGTCTATGGTTAGCACTCCGCCGGCTTTTACGTGAAATCCCCCTGATAAAGTATAGGTCGTTCCGGTTTTAAGTGTTTTTGCCTGGGTTAATTCACCTGCCAGATCGGCTGATTCAGTTTCGGGATCTATCCCTTGTTCACAGGAAACTGTCAGAAACAGGATCCCAAATGCCATAACGGCCATTTTCCAATTCATGTGTTTCATTTTTTTATTGCTTTTTGAATGTATATGAGAACCCTATCTGAAAAGAGATCCCGGGTTTATATGATTCTACCGTTATCAAGTCTTCGGTAGTCTTAACTTCCTGGATTAAGAGGATCCGGCTGTCCAGGATATTTCCGGCCGAAACCTTAATATTCCATCTGCTGCCGGCATTGTAAATGCCCACAAAATCCAATGTGTGCAGAGGTTGTTGCATAACATTGCCCATCCCGTAAATGCCCACGGCATGGATCCGGGGTCCCTGCAAATTGTATAGCATAGTCAGTGTTATCTGATCGTTTTTTCTTACTTTCCACCCGTAAGCCAGGTCTGCATTGAGCAAATACGGAGAGGCTCCCTGTAATGCCCTGTGTGAGTCCGTATAAATACCACCTCCTTCGGGCAAAATAACATTGGTGTACATATAGGAAGCATTGAATCCAATCCTGAAGCCGGGCAACAGGTTGATCCGTGTTTCCACCTCCACTCCGGCCGCCATACCTTCACTGGCATTGCGAAACGAATGTACCGCAGAACCACCCGATGATTCCTGAACCCGCTCTATGGGAGTTTTCAGGTTCTTGTAATATAGCGTTGCAGAAAAAAGATTGTTTTTTTCTCCATAAACCTCATAACGCATATCTGCATTCAGATTGTAACCGTTAACCAGCAATTCGTTACCTCTGATTTCTGCACTACCATAAGATTCTTTATACAGAAAGGGAGCCATCTCTATGAACAACGGGCGGGTAACTGTACGGGAAAGGGCCAGTCTTAAGAAATGATTTGCAGCAATCCCGTATTTAATATTTATAGCCGGAAAAAAATCATGTCCCTTTAACCGGGAAATCTTTTCTATGGAAGCATCTGTCCAGTAGCGCACCCATTGAAGGGAAGGCTCATAGCGTAATCCAAGGTTGACATTCAGATTTGTAATCGGGAGTATATCTGCTTCCACGTAAACACCCCCGATATCCTGTCCGGCATAATAATAGGATTTTGGCTGGGCATCCTTGGTAATAACTATGGTCCCGTCTGCGATGTTTTCATTATTCAGATAGGGATCCGTATTATAGATATCCGAAATCTCCGGATTGAGGTTGTTCAGGTTGTAATAAAAACGAATGGATGAGTAATCCCTGGCCTTGTTCTTGTAAGAAGCGCCAAACTTAAGGGTACCCTTTTCACCCATATTGTATACTGCATAAACATTTGCAGCGGCTTCTTGTTCTTCCAATTCTCCAAAATAGCGCATTGTTTCCTGTTTATTGAGTTTAAAAAGGGACAATGTGCCGTTGTCCTGCCGGAACATAACCTGCCTGCGGTCAGGTTCATAGCTGCCTGTTAACCCGTAAGAGAAAGCCGCATTGATTGACCATTTTTTTGAAGCAGTCCAGGAATAAAAAAGCTGGTTGTTCAACAAATTGTATACATGAAAAACGCTGTTGCTTCCTATGAGCCGGATCCCTTCCGAATCGTATCCTTCCCTTTTTTTGTAATTGTCTTCCGCATTGCGTGCGTACAAAAGAGAATAACTGAGGTAATGAACTGATCCCAATTCATAACTCAGGTGCATCAGGGCAGCAATATCCAGGTTCTTTGTATAACTGTCGTAGTTAAATTCATTCAGAACAGTACCCTGTGCGTTAATGGTGGAAACATAAGAATCCGGCTCTATATTACCCGAATAATTAGCATTCAAGGAAACCAGCAAGCCTGTTTTATGACGTCCTGATGTCCATGTTTTTCCCAATCCCAGTCCCGCATTCATCCCGGGAATGAGTGTTCTTTGAAAAACAGAAAAAGAGGTTCCGAAAGGATCATTATTTCTTACATAAGAAGAAAATTCATTGGCTGTCATATTTTTAACCTCAGGAACAAGGTTCCCGGTCAACAACATTCCTCCTTTTTTCTCACGCCCGGCAAAACTTTTGAGAAAGGACCCGGAATTTTCCCCGGCACCTGCATTAACAGTAAAAAAATCGGTACCCGTATGTTCCTTGATACTAATATCTATATGTGCTCCTGAATAATCGGCATAGGAGGCTGCGCTGTATACTTTGCTTACCGTAACATTCCTGATAATTCCTGAAGGAAACAATTCCAGCGGAATAAGTTTGTTGTCGGGATTTGGAGAAGCTATGGGCAATCCGTTGAGTGTGGTAGTACTGTACCTGTCTCCCAGGCCCCGGACATATACCTGCCCGGTTTCCGCCAGGGATATACCGGTGATTTTTTTCACGCTTTCGGCAACAGTAGATATTCCTTTCTCACTCATTTCGCGGGCACCCATATTCTCCAGGGCTGTTGAAGACATTCGTCTCTCAGATAAGAGACTTGTTTCGGTTTCCAGGTTTTTATGGGCAGTAACAAACAGTTCTTCCAGTGACATTTCCCCGGGTATCATCTGAATGTTCATGGTTATTTTTCCGGGTTCTCCGTTAATGAAAACGGGGTCTGTTACAGTTGTTTCATAGGAAATATATCTGAATTCCAAAATATAGGTACCTTCCTGAAGGGGCAAATTATATACGCCTTCATTGTCTGTGACACACCCTTTTTCAGTTCCTGAAACCAGGACATACACGCCGGGAAGTGGTTCATTCATTTTATCATCGGTTACTTGTCCGGTTATAACCGTTTGCGCCTGCATGATTCCCGGCTGTAATACCAGGACAAAAAAGGCGGCTTTGATTGCTTGTGTAACTTTCTTATTCATAATCCGTGACAAAAGTCGCGGCTTCGTGTTACAATACGGATACAACTGTTTTACAATTACATAAAATAATGCTTACGGATTTTGTAACACCTTTTATTTTAACGGAATCATATATCTTTGTAAAACTTTAATCCTTTCGTTTTGGAAAAAAATAAAATACGGATATTGGTCGTTGACGATGAAGAATCCTTGTGTGAAATATTGCAGTTCAATCTGGAAATTGAAGGCTACCTGGTAGATGTAGCTTATAGTGCCGAACAAGTCCTCAAAATGAATCCGGAAAAATACTCCCTGATCCTCCTGGATGTCATGATGGGGCCGTTAAGCGGGTTCAAATTGGCACGGATCTTAAAAGAAAATGAAAAAACAGCATTGGTACCCATAATATTCTGCACGGCCAAGGATACGGAAGACGATACTGTAGCAGGATTAAACCTGGGAGCAGACGATTACATCCTCAAACCTTTTTCAATCCGGGAAGTGATAGCCAGGGTAAAAAGCGTTTTGAGAAGAACTGAACCTTTATTACATCCGGAACCCCTTCAGACAATCGTTTTTGAAGGTATGACGATAGATCTTTCAAAAAAGATATGTTTGGTTGACGGACAGGATATTCCATTGACAAAAAAGGAATTTGAGATCCTGATATTACTACTTCGTCATAAAAACAAAATCCTTTCCCGTGAAGAGATACTGAACCAGGTGTGGAGTGATGACGTAATTGTACTGGGCAGAACCATAGATGTCAATATTACACGCCTGCGGAAAAAAATAGGGAATTACGGAAAACACATTGTAACCAGATTGGGATATGGGTACGGATTTGAGATATAGAATCTCTTTTCACATCAGGCTCTTCCTGACATTGTTGTTGCTCTTCGGGCTTTTCCTGCTTAGTTTCCTTCTCTTTCAGTTCCGCAGGGAACGGTTGTATAAAGCAGAGCGGGTAAATACAGAATTACAGATCATCAATACCCGCCTGAGCCATTCTCTTGCAGACCATACTGCCATGGATTCAATAGTAATGGAGAACAGGCGGTCTGTTACTGAAAACTTACGGGTAACCGTATTGGATAAAACAGGAACCGTTCTTTACGATACGGATAAATCCATTCCCCTGGATTCATTTGCCAACCACGCTGACAGGCCGGAAATCATTCGTGCCATGAAAAATGGATCCGGGTATACGATCCGTCGCTTGTCCGAAACCACCAATAAAGAATATTTCTATGCTGCCACCTTAACGGGAGATTATGTGGTCCGTTCAGCCATCCCTTATTCAATATCCTTGAAGGAAGTTTTGAAAACGGATAAATTATTTCTTCCTGTCATGATAGGCATATCAATCATTATAAGCTGTTTAGCTTTAATTTTTACACGTCGTTTGGGAAATAATATCAAAAGATTAAAAAAATTTGCCAGGTTGGCCGACAACGGAGAACCGCTTCATGATATTGGGCCATTCCCAAAAGATGAGCTGGGGGATATTTCCAATCACATTATCCAGCTGTACTCCCGGCTTAAACAGACAAAAGAAGCACTGGAAAGTGAACACAAAGTGGTGGAACAGCAAAAGCAGGAACAGACACGAATTAAGAAACAGCTTACACAAAACATTAATCACGAATTAAAAACCCCTGTAAGTATCATCCAGGGATACCTTGAAACGTTGATGAACAACCCCGCCCTGCCTCCCTCAAAAAAACAGGCGTTTATTGAGAGTTGTTACAAACAATCCGATAGACTGGCTCAATTGTTAAATGACATTTCCACCATTACACGTATGGATGAAGCCAGTGATATCATAGAAAAAACAGAGTTAAACCTTAGTGACATCATTAAAGATGTGTTTTTAGATCTGGATACTCACCTGCAGGAAAAGAATATAAAGACGGTTCTTGATTTTCCGGATAAAATCATTGTCCAGGGGAATCACGGATTATTACAATCTATTTTTCGAAATCTGACAGATAATGCCATAACCTATTCGGGATGTGATACCATCACGGTAAGGCTTACGGAGTCTGGCCCGGATCATTATGCATTTATATACGCAGATAACGGCATTGGCATTGACAGGGAACACCTGTCCCGGATTTTTGAACGATTCTACAGGGTTGACAAAGGCAGAAGCCGTCGTATGGGAGGAACAGGTTTGGGACTGTCCATTGTGAAAAACGCACTTCTACTTCACGGAGGCTCTATACATGCCCGTAAACGGGAAGAGGGGGGAGTGGAATTTATATTTACTATCAAAAAGACATAAAAAAAGCATACCCGTAAGTATGCTTTTCAGGATTTGTCTGGATCTAGTAAATTATTCGGCAAGAATGGCGCCGACCGGACAAACTGCAGCACATGCTCCGCAATCAATACATTCATCGGGATCTATAACGTAAATGTCACCCGGAGAAATTGCGTCTACGGGACATTCATCAATGCAGGTTCCACATGCAGTGCAAGTTTCAGTAATTCTGTGTGCCATGATAATTTGACTGTTAAAAGAGTAAATAATTACTGCAAATATATGAATTAAATTCTTACTACCTTTGTATATGAACAACATTTGGTAAGATGAAACTGCTCTTTCTTATACTCGCTTCAGTCTTATTTTCAGGGCCCTCTCTTCCACAGGAAGAAAATCTGGTGATTTTTGATAAAACCATTCACGATTTCGGTGATTTTAGAATTGATGACGGTCCAAGATCGCATACGTTTATTATGACCAACAACAGTGACAGGCCTGTGGTAATTCAAACCGTCATTTCTTCGTGTGGATGCACGGTCCCGGAATGGACTAAAGAACCGATACTTCCTGGTAAAAAGGGCTCTATCACAGTTACTTATTCCAATGACCAAGGGCCCTATCCGTTCGATAAAATGTTGTCTGTATATGTTACAGGATTCAGCAACCCTTACGTTTTACGAGTCAGAGGAGTAGTCCATCAGAAAAAATTTAGCCTGGAAGACACGCACCCCGTAGTTATGGGACCTGTTCGTCTGCGAAACAAGGACCTGGAATTGGGACAAATCCGTCAGGGAACGGTAAAAACCGATTCAGTGGAGATCATCAACACGGGAAAATACCCGGTATTCCTGACATTTAACTCTTCTCATCCCAACCTGACAGTAAGTGCCAACCCCTCCCGCCTTAACAGCGACGAGAAAGGAGTTGTAATATATGCCATTGATACCAGAAAAAAGGAAGACTGGGGCAATGTTTTGTATACGGCCCAGCTGATCATCAACGACAAAAAGGACCCCCTGCATGTTCTGACCATTAAGGGGTCGGTCAAAATGAACACCTCCGGTATGAGCCGTGCTGAAAAAGCCAATGCGCCCATTCCTCAAATGGACAGAAGTGCCTTTGAATTTAATGATATTAAAACCGGGGCCGGAATCACCGCTTCTTTTCGTCTGTCGAACAAAGGAAAAACACCTCTGATCATCTATAAAACAGATACCAGTCATCCGGGTATCCGGGTTGAAACGGAACGTGAAATTGCTCCCGGGGCTGAAATCCCGGTTGAAATTACCATCCCGGCCTCTGAGACGAAATCTCCAGGGGAGATGATCTATACGGTAAGTCTTACGACCAATGCACCATCCAGACCTACCGTTAACATACTTGTTTACGGAAATATTAAACCCTGACAGGTATGGATTCTGCTTTAAAAGTTAATAAAGGAATACCTCAGCCGCCTGACATTAATCCCCGGATCAGGGACATTATAAAAAAAAGACCCGGCAGAAGTTATGATGTACCCACCTACCTGAAGGGCATCAAAAACAGGGATATTTCCATTCTTGCACAATCCATTACATTGATAGAAAGCACCCTGGGGGAAGACCGCGAAAAAGCGCGCGAACTTGTCTCGGCTTGTCTTCCTTTATCGGGCAACTCAGTCAGGATAGGCATCACCGGAGTTCCCGGGGTCGGGAAAAGCACTTTTATTGAAACGTTTGGAAAATACATAATCGATTCCGGTCACAGGCTGGCTGTACTGGCTATTGATCCGAGCAGCGAACGAAGTAAAGGAAGTATCCTGGGGGACAAAACCAGGATGGAGACCCTGGCCAACAATCCCTGCGTTTTTGTTCGTCCTTCACCAAGCGGAGGCTCTCTTGGAGGTGTGGCAAGAAAAACAAGGGAAGCAGTGCTTTTATGCGAAGCTGCCGGATTTGACACAATATTTATTGAAACGGTAGGCGTAGGTCAGTCGGAAACTGCCGTTCATTCCATGACGGATTTTTTCCTGTTACTCATGCTTGCAGGAGCCGGAGACGGACTTCAGGGCATCAAGCGGGGGATCATGGAAATGTCGGACTTGCTTGTAATCAATAAAGCCGACGGGAACAATGTAAAAAAAGCACTTCAGGCAAAAACCCTTTACCAGGGAGCCCTGCACCTTTTTCCGCCGTCGCCTTCTGGCTGGATTCCTTCGGCTCTGACTGCTTCATCTACAGAAGGAACAGGAATGGAGGAAATTCTGGAATCCATTAACAAGTATATGAACATAACACGTGAAAACGGATATTTTCAAAAAAATCGCGCCCAACAGGCGGTATTTTGGATGAGAGAAAGCATTAATAATTACCTGGTATCCCGTTTTTACGACAATGCCCGAATCAAAGAGGCCTTGCCCTTGATGGAGGAAAAGGTTAAAAATGGGCAGACGGACTCTTTTCGAGCTGCCTCTGAACTACTGAAATTGTTATGAGTAACAGATCCTGTTACTTATTCATCGTGATCAGGAACTCGTCATTATCCTGGGTCCGCAACAAGCGATCTTTCATAAATTCCATAGCTTCCACAGAATTCATATCTGCCAGGTAATTGCGAAGTATCCAGATGCGGTTGAGTTTGTCCTTGTCCATTAACAAATCGTCGCGACGCGTTGAACTAAGCGTTACATCAACAGCAGGGAATATTCTCTTGTTGGAGAGCTTCCTGTCCAGTTGCAGTTCTAAGTTGCCGGTTCCCTTAAATTCTTCAAAGATCACTTCGTCCATTTTGGAACCGGTATCGGTGAGTGCCGTAGACAGGATAGTAAGGGAACCTCCGTTTTCAATATTTCTGGCAGCCCCAAAGAACCGTTTGGGTTTTTGGAGGGCATTGGCATCCACACCTCCGCTCAACACTTTTCCGCTTGCAGGTTGAACTGTATTGAAAGCACGAGCCAGACGTGTAATACTATCCAGCAGGATGACCACATCATGACCGCATTCTACCAGGCGTTTTGCTTTTTCAAGTACGATGCCGGCAACCTTCACGTGACGTTCCGCAGATTCGTCAAATGTTGAAGCGATCACTTCCGCTTTAACGTTACGGGCCATATCGGTCACTTCTTCCGGTCTTTCGTCAATTAACAGGACGATCATATAAACCTCCGGATGATTGTCGGCAATAGCGTTGGCAATTGATTGCAACAGCACCGTTTTTCCGGTTTTCGGCTGGGCTACAATAAGACCCCTTTGGCCTTTTCCTATAGGAGTGAACAGATCCACAATGCGGTTAGACAAGGTGTTGTGTCCGTTTGAAGTAATGTCAAATTTGGAATCCGGGAAAAGAGGTGTTAGAAAATCAAACGGGATCCTGTCGCGGATGAATTCGGGTTCCCTTCCGTTTATCTCATGAATTTTCACAAGTGGGAAGAATTTTTCACTTTCCCTGGGCGGGCGTATTTCACCACTTACTGTATCTCCCGTCTTCAACCCGTACATTTTTATCTGTTGTTGTGATAAATAAATATCATCAGGAGAATTCAGGTAGTTGTAATCGGAAGAACGTAAAAATCCGTAACCGTCGGGCATCATTTCCAAAACACCGATAGCCTTTACTACTCCTTCGTACTCAAGTTTCTTTTCATGAACCTGCTTCCCGGCATGCTGTTCTGGTTTTTGCTGTTCGGGCTTTTGATGAGCCGGTTTCTGCTGGCCTGATTTATGCCGGGCCGATTTCTGTTGGTCAAGTTTCTGTTGATCAGGTTGCTGTTGGTCAGGGTGCCGTTGTTCAGGTTGCCGTTGTTCAGGTTGCCGTTGTTCAGGAATTTTTCCTGTTTCTTCAGGTTTTTTCTCATCCGGCTTAATTCCTGTTTCCGGTTTTTTCCTGGGTCTTCCTTTTCTTGGTTTTGGCTGAGTATTCTCTTCTGTTTTGACCTCAGTCTTTTTTTCAATCACAGGTTTTGATTCCTGTGCGGGTTTTATTTCCTGTACGGGTTTTTGTTCCTGTACGGGTTTTTGTTCCTGTACAGGTTTTGATTCCTTTACGGATTTTTGTTCCATCGCGGGTTTTGATCCCGGACCGGGTTTTTCCTCTTTTCCGGCTTGTTTTTCTTTTGTTTCCGGAGCAGGTGTTTTTGCCCGTGGTTTCCGGGTGCGGCGTGTGGTTTGTTTTTTTGTATTGGTTTTGTCACCGGAAGAGGCCTGGGTGGAAGCGCCCGACTCGGCCTGAACATCCAGAATCTGGTAAATCAATTCATTTTTGGCATAGGATTCAATTTTTTTGATCTCCAATGCATTGGCAATTCTATGGAGTTCTTCCATTGACTTGCTGCTAAGCTCAATAATGTCGTACATTTAAAATATGTTAAGTATTGGGTTAAAGCTTGAAGGATAAAGCTAAGACGGTACAAATATATAAAAAATTTAATTATCCCAGAAACTGGAGTTCTTCTTATATTGCAGTACATCAGCCAGTGCAGATGCCTTGGCGGCAATCCGGAAACTCCAGCTTTCCCACTTCCCGTTGGGAACCCAGGAGAAAGATATCTGAAAACAATGCAGGTCATATGTGGCACTCAGCTGTGTGGTCGTAAGTTTAAATTTCATCATATCCAGTCCGCTGCGAAGATTGATGCTGAAATCCCTTGTTAGTTTGACCTGCGCCGAAATGCCGAGTGTCTGGTTGAAATTATGATTGGTGTTTAATTGCTCGTTGGCGTATGTATAAGACCTGTTGTAAGAAAAACTGTAATTAAGATTCACAGACCAGGGCACCTCAGGGTCCATGTAATATACCCATCCACCCGGTATGTATTCGCCGGTAAGGGGATCTTCATATACCAACTGGTAAGAATCATTTTTGCTCTTCTGATCTCCACCCTTGAACGAATAGGAAGTCGAAAAACTGGCGTTGGTAAGCCTGGCCAGATTTCCTGTCCTCATCACATTCAGAGTGTTGATCCGCTGCCCTCTTTCATTTACGGCGTAAGGATCAAACATGGCATTGGCATTTATGCCGAGTTTCTCGAAGATCGAGGTTGACAAACTGACGCTTATATTGGAAAGTTTCATGGAATCTGCCAGGAAATTGTATGAGCCGTTCAACGACAGGTTATCAATAATTTTGATCTTTTTTACCCCTCCGTTCTCTGTCGTATCTTTTTTATTTAACACTTTGGCCTCAACGTTGTTGCCCAATGAAAAACTGATGGAAGCATTTCGTCCTTTGGAAGGAGGTCCGTACACCGATTTACTGTATTTATTGTAGTCCACCGAATATTCCCGTCCCAGTGAATCAGTATAATTCAAAGTGGTATAGCCGTTGGCTTTCGTCCCCAATTCCGGTCTGTAACTGAAACTCACCGAAGGTGTCATCATATGACGGATGGCCCTGAGACGTCCCGTAGGTTTGAAATTGAACATCCCGTATATACGTGTAGACATGGAGACTCCTCCCGAATAAGACTGCGTGATCCCGAACTCGCTGAACGGTTGAGAAGTACTGGATACCACTTTTTGCTCTGTCTGGTCGAAAGTTCGGGTCTCGCTCATGAAATGCCAGTTCATTCCATAACTAACGGTAGGTGTAAAGTTCAAATATTTGAGTAATGTAAAACTGGGCAGTCCTATGGAAAAATTATGTTGCATACCCGTTTTATAATCTTTCCAGAAATCGGGTGTTCCGAATTGAGAGGATTTAAAATTCAGTTTGTTCTGAAAAGCCGTATTGTAACTGAGGGTGATATCTTCATAAAAACGCTTCTTCCCTACCCTTTCTTTCCGCTGGAAAGGATTGATACGGCTCATTGTAAAGGTCAGGTTAGGCAAGGTCAGGGCATAGGACGAATCCCTGTTGTTCTGACTGTGTAATAAGTTGATGGAAAGATTGAACGGCGTTCCAGCAAAGGTTTTGGCATATGATATACTGGAGGATGTCTGTGATTGCAGCGCTTCATCAATTGATTGACTGTTAAAGCGGTTGTTGGTGGGACTGGAAAAATTGACCGAGGCGCTGAAAGACGTCCCGGGACGTTTTTTTGGATCCTGCGTATGGCTCCAGCGAATGGAAAAATCGCCCGATTCCTGGTAATCGGACGAGCCTCTCTCCCCTGTAATATTTCTGGAGTAGCTCACGTTCAGGTTCCCGTTGTATTTATAGCGGTTCTTGTACCTTGCCGTTCCCCTGACGGCCCATGATCCCATTGAATATATGTCCCCTGTGACAGAAAAATCAAGGTAATCCCCAAACACAAAATAATAACCAAGATCTTTCAGAAAGAAACCACGGGCCACCTCTTCACCATAAGACGGGATCAACAAGCCTCCCGAACGCTCTGGACGTTTGGGCACAAAACCGAACGGTACGATTATGGGAGTAGGAACATCTTCAATAACCACATAAGAAGGGCCAAAGATCGTTTGTCCTACATTTCCGTCTTCATCGGTAGTGATCTTGGCGTTGGTCATGTGAAGATAGAAATGAGGATGTTCGGCATCACAGGTGGTATATTTTCCTCCGTGTATATTTATGGAATTATCAGGCATCTTTTTCAGGTGCGATCCATGCAGGAATCCCTGTTCATCCTGGGTTACCATGTTGTTTATTCTAGCTTTTCTTGACCCGAAATTATAATAGACCGATTCCATTACATAACTGTTGTTCCCTTCTTTCATTTCAGGCTTTCCCTGCATAACACCGGTAGAATCCACAACCCCTGTGGCAAAAACCGTTTTTGTGTCGGCATCGTATTCCATATATTCTGCAGTAATTTCCATATTGTCATAAGTAACTTTAACGTCCCCATAATAATACAACATGGTTTTTCCACCCCTGAAATCTTCTACCACAGAGTCCCTGGCTACCGAAAAAGCCGGGGCTTCCAGCTGGGTATGTGCCCTGATACTATCCAAACGGGCCAGGCTGTCCAGGTCCAACGGAGAAAGTCCTACCGCAGCTTCTTTCAGTCCGGTATAGCTGCTCAAGCGATCCCACATCAATGACAAGGGGGATCTGTCCGGACGGGACACCACCGGAGTATACAGGTATTGTCTGTACATCTGGCTTACAGGAGCTATTGAATTCTCAATTATCCTTTTCTGCTGGCCATGGACGGGTAATACTCCCAGAACAAGGAATACCAGACAACATACGGTATGCAAAATACTTTTTTTATCTTTGTCTTCCGCAGACATAAGCTGCAAATATATATGAAAAAACTGATTCCCGTACTGGTTGTAATTCTCTCTGTCTGCAATTCGTATGCCATCATGGCTCAAGGTTTTTCAGGTCCGTCAGTCCGTAAGGTGGTTATTGATCCCGGTCACGGAGGACACGATCCGGGAGCACTGAGCCCTGACAGAAAACTGAGGGAAAAAGATATAAATCTGTCTGTTGCCAAACACCTTGGGGCCGAGATCAACAAAAAATATCCCGGAATAGAAGTTCTTTATACAAGGACAAAAGATGTTGCTGTAGACCTGGACAGACGCGGTATGTTGGCGACAGAAGAAGATGCGGATCTTTTCATATCCATTCACGTCAATTCGGCAAAAAAAGCCACTTCTACACCGGTGGGGCCGGAAACATGGGTTTTCGGAGGAGACCGCAGCCGGAGAAAAGACGATAGTTATAATGTGGTATTGAAAGAGAATGAAGTCATCAAATTTGAAGAAAATTACAAAGCCAAATACGAAGGTTTTGACCCTGACAATCCCCAATCCATGATTGTTTTTAATTTTCAGAAAGACGCAATAATGAGACAATCCAGAATACTGGGAACCTGCATCCAGCAATCATTGCGCCAGGGCCCCCTGCGGGGAAATCAAAAGGATCGGGGGATGAAAGAAGGAGGATTTGTGGTTCTGGCTTATTGTTCCATGCCGGCTGTACTGGTAGAAATGGGATTTCTTAACAGCAGCGCGGACCGAAAGATACTTAGTACAGAAAACGGGCGCAGGAATATTGCCCGGCAATTAATGATCGGCTTTGAAGAATACCTTGAAAGTTACGGACAAAACGGAATTGCTGCCGTTCAGACAGATATGCCTGAAACACAATACAGGGTGCAAATTCTGTCTTCCAGGGAGGCCCTTCCTGCTTCAAATGAGACATTGAAAGCTTTTCCGGGCACACAACTTGTTATTTGTAACGACCAGATATATAAATATAAGTATACATTGGGGAACTTCTCCAATAGAGAGGAAGCTCAACAATATTGTAACAACCTCAGGAAGAGCGATTTCCCGGACGCCTTTGTGATAGCCGTAAAGGATGGCAAATTGGTTCCTGCTAATTAAACCGTAATGAAAACCAAAAAAATGTCCCGTGAACTGAAAATCGGTCTGTTTGCCCTGATCGTGATCGTTGTATTATACTTTGTGGTTCAGTTTTTAAAAGGGAATGATCTTTTTAGGGGAACCAATACCTATTATGCACTTTACCCCAATGTGGAAGGCCTTGCTCCCACAAGTCCGGTATATGTGCTGGGCCTTTCAGCCGGAACGGTAGACCGGATAGATTTTGATCAGGAGAATCAACAGATGATCATTAAGATCAGACTGAAAAAAAAGTTCAGCCTTCCTGAAGGGACAAAAGCAGAAATCTACAGTGCCGATATACTTGGCGGAAAAGCAGTTCAGCTGATCCTGGGCAATTCTGATACCTGGCATTCACCGGGTGATACACTCGCCTCTTCCATCCAACCGGATCTGATCTCTCTGCTTTCTAAAGAACTGGTATCTCTGAAAGACGATATTTCCGGATTAATTTCCAATTTGAATCTGACGGTAACCCGCATTAATGATATACTGGACGAAGAGAACAGTAAAAACATTAAAAACGGCCTGGCACGTTTAAACAATTCATTAGGTCATATCAACCGTTTAACCGAAACCCTGGGCAATAACTCCTCGCGTATAGACGATATCCTGGCCGGAGCCGACACCCTGGCCGGTGAACTTAACCATGCCGTAAAAGGGCTTTCGGGAACCCTGGCAAATTTTGACGCTGTATCGGAAGAGTTGAAAGGGGCCGATCTTGCCGGAACCGTGGAAGAATTACATAAATTACTTGAAAACCTGAGCGATCCTGAAGGGACCCTGGGTCAAATTGGTTCAAATCCGGCTTTGTATCATTCCCTGACCGATATTCTTTCAAGGGCCGATTCCCTGATACGTCTGATCAGCGAAAATCCTAAAAAATACCTTAGAATTACGGTTTTTTAAAATATTAATATTTGTCTCAAACGCACAGCTGTCAATAGATAGCATATTTTGGGGTTTATTAGCTTGCTCATTATCAGAGATTTGTAAAAACACATTTTTTTCGCTCTGATTATTAGGTCATTATTGTTTTTTTGAAAAATACAAGTGTTTTTCCTTTTTTTTTTACCGTTTTTTTTAACCATTTTTGTATACATAAACCCCAAATCTAAATATGTCTCCGTCGCCTCACAAAATTGTCTGGAATAACTGTCTGAGTATCATAAGGGATAACATTCAACCTTCCGGTTTCAGCACTTGGTTTGAACCTATAGTCCCGGTCCAGCTGAAAGACAATGTTCTGACCATTGAGGTTCCCTCCCATTTTTTTCGGGAATACATAGAAGAACACTATATAGATCTGCTTGGTCATTGCTTAAGAAAAGAATTGGGCAGTGCAGCCAAATTGGAGTATTGTGTTAAGGTGGATTCCTGCAGTAAAGGGGTCCCCGTGCCTCACCAGGGACAGGGACAGTTCCAGAATAAAACCATTCCCTTTTCCCGGGCTAACAGGGAAGAAGTGGCCAGTCCGTATGTTATTCCGGGCATCAGACAGGTTAAAATCGATCCCCAGCTCAATGCCGCTTATTCTTTTGATAATTTTGTGGAAGGATCCTGTAACCGTCTGGCTCGTACAGCCGGACTGAGTATAGCCGAAAAACCGGGAGGTCCGTTTAACCCTTTGTTTATATACGGCGGTTCGGGACTTGGAAAAACACACCTGGCACAGGCTATCGGTATTGAAATTAAAAAACGGATGCCTGAAAAAGTAGTCTTGTACGTTTCGGCCAATTTGTTCCAGATCCAGTTTATGGACGCCGTAAACATCAAGAACAAACTGACGGATTTTATGCATTTCTATCAAATGATAGATGTACTTATCATTGACGATGTACAGGAATTCGCCGGCAAACCCGGGACACAGAATGCATATTTCAATATATTCAATCACCTGCACCAGTCAGGCAAACAACTGATCCTGACTAGTGACCGGGCGCCTGTTGAGCTTAAAGATTTGGATGACAGGCTTTTATCGCGCTTTAAATGGGGGCTTTCAGCAGAGTTGCTTGCTCCCGATTATGCGACAAGACTTGCTATACTGGAAAAGAAATGCTATAACGAAGGGGTGGAAGTCCCTCGTGAAGTGCTTGAATTCATAGCGGAACAAGTCACGACCAATGTCAGGGAAATTGAAGGCACCTTCTGCTCCCTTCTGGCACAGTCGACTTTTAACAAACAACCCGTTACCTTACAATTGGCCCAGGTTATCACAGACCGGCTGGTTAGTTCGGTGACACGGGAAGTCTCCGTTCAGGATATTCAAAAGACCGTTTGTCATTATTTTGGAATAACCCAGGAAAACCTGCTTTCAAAAACACGCAAACGGGAAATATGCCAGGCAAGGCAAATTGCCATGTATCTGAGCCGGAACCTCACAAAGAATTCACTTTCTTCCATCGGATCAATGATTGGAGGCAAAGATCATGCAACCGTACTGCATTCATACAATACCGTATGCAATCTGATGGACACCGACCGTATGTTCCGCCAATATGTGACGGACATTGAGAAAAGGCTCAAAAACGGTTAATAATCCATCATCATGAGTAAATTGGAACCCTCATCAGTTTTTAACTTCTTTTTTGACATTTGTAAAATTCCCAGGGAAAGCGGCAATGAAGCGGGGATGACCCGTTTTCTTGAAAACTTTGCCAAAGCCCGTAACCTGGAACACCAAACCGATAAAACGGGGAACGTGGTGATCCGCAAGCCGGCCTCAAAGGGCAGGGAAAACCGTCCGGGAGTGATCCTGCAAAGTCATACCGATATGGTATGTGAAAAAAACGAGGATACTGTTTTTGATTTTTCGAAAGATGCCATCCAGACTTATGTGGAAGACGGCTGGTTAAAAGCAAAGGGAACTACACTGGGAGCCGATGACGGAATAGGTGTTGCTGCTTCCCTGGCTGTGTTGGATGACAAATCTCTGGTACACGGTCCCCTGGAATGTTTATTTACCGTATCGGAAGAAACGGGCCTGGACGGAGCACGTGCCGTAGCTCCCGGGTTCATTAAAGGATCGATCCTTATTAACCTGGATTCTGAAGATGAAGGAGAAGTATTCATAGGATGTGCCGGGGGGATTGACACTACAGCACGTTTCTCTTATGAAGAACAACCCGCTCCCAAAGAAGGAATCACAGCACTGAAAGTTAGCATAACAGGTGCTACAGGAGGACACAGCGGAGACGAAATCCACAAGGATCTGTGCAACGCGGTTCAGGTACTTGCCCGTTTTCTATGGAACGCACAGCAAAAATTTAGTTTTGACATCGGGTTCATAGCGGGAGGAAACAAACGCAACGCAATAGCAAGGGAGGCTGTTGCCGTTTGTCTTGTACAGCAAACTGACCGAAATGCTTTCACAGAACTGTTCCAGACCATGGCTTCCGAATGGAAAGCCGAATACAAACATACCGATCCGGAGCTGGAAAGCACCATAAATGAATGTGAACAGCCGCAAACAGTAATGGATAAAAAAACGGCCGCAAACCTGACGGCTTCCCTGTATGCCTGTCCGCACGGTGTCCTTGCCATGAGCAGGGATATTCCCGGATTGGTGGAAACGTCCACCAACCTGGCTTCAGTCCGGATGGATCAGGAAAACAAGGTGATACGCATTGGCAGCAGTCAGCGCAGTGCCGTTAACTCGGCAAGAAAAAACGCGGCTCAGCGGATTGAAAGTCTGTTTCAATTGGCAGGTGCCGCTGTATCTCATGAAGGAGAGTACCCCGGATGGGCTCCCAACCCCGAATCCCCCGTGCTGAAGGTCTGTGAGGAAGCCTATTTGAAACTGTTCAATACACCGGCAAAGGTGAAGGCCATACATGCCGGCCTGGAATGCGGTATTTTTCTGGATGCATTCCCGGATCTGGACATGATATCAATAGGGCCGACACTTAAAGGGGTGCATGCTCCTACGGAAAGACTGGAAATTGCGACTGTGGGAAAATTTTGGGATCTTTTACTGGAAATAATAAGGAACGTGTGATTATGGGAAAGGTATCTGTTTCTTTATTGTCTTCTGATCTTGCACATTTGGCCGATGCCTGCAATATGATCAATGCAAGCAAAGCTTGGAGTATTCACCTGGATATTATGGACGGGGTGTTCGTCCCCAATATTTCATATGGGTTCCCCGTTATTGAAGCGGTTTCCCGTTACTCACAAAAACCACTGGATGCACATCTGATGACGGTAGACCCTTCCCGGTATTACAAAAGATACAGGGATTTGGGTATCAGCTGGCTTACTGTACATTGGGAGACTTGCCCCCATTTGAACAGGGACCTGCAGGAAATACGGCGCCTGGGAATGAGATCAGGGGTCTCCATAAATCCGGGCACTCCGGTATGTCAGCTTGAACAAGCCGTTCATTACGCAGACCTGGTTCTGGTCATGTCTGTAAATCCGGGATTTGGAGGCCAGGAATTTATCCCGGAAAGCCTTAACAAGATCCGTGACCTGAAAGAGATGAGAATGCAGAAGAATCTGGATTTTCTGATCCAGGTTGACGGCGGAATAAATGAAAAAAATGCTTCTGAATTGTATCAATACGGGGCAGATATACTGGTGGCCGGAAATTACGTTTTCGCGGCAAAGGATCCGCTTGCTGCCATAGAAGCTATTCTTTGAGATCGGCTATCAACGTCTCACAGCCCCAAACCTTTTGACCTTTTTTTACCCGGACAACAGCGTCTGCCGGAAGGAGAACATCCACCCTGGAACCGAATTTAATTATCCCAAGTTCGCTGCATTGTAAGACCTGTTTCCCAGTACGGGCTTTACAGATCACCCGGCGTGCTATCAGACCGGCAACCTGTCTGACTCCTATGATCTCTTTTCCATTATCCAGGAAAACAGTAGTGTGTTCATTTTTTTCGGAAGATTTTGGATGCCACGCTACCATTTTGTCTCCCGGATGGTATTTATAGTATACAATATCACCGGCACAGGGATACCAGTTGACGTGCACGTTAAACATATTCATAAAAATAGATACCTGCAGGCGTTTATCCTTCAGGTATTCGTTGACTTCGACTTCCTGTATCATAACAATCCGGCCGTCCGCAGGAGATACTATCCCGTTTTCCCTCAGGAGAATATCTCTTTGCGGTATCCTGAAAAACATCAAGGTTTGAAGCAACACCACTACAGATGCCGCGCCAAAAAGGCCGAGTATCAATATGTTGTATAACGAAAAGGCAATGATTACAGTCAAAATCACGGCTATAGTTACAATCACAATCAGTATAGTCGTTCTTCCTTCTTTATGAATCCTCATTTCAATTTAAATAAAATACAAATAAAATGTATGTAATGGCTATGGGGAAAGAAATAAGCGCACCGTCAAAACGATCCAGCAATCCGCCGTGTCCCGGCATTATGGACCCGGTATCTTTCACTCCGAAATAACGTTTCATCCCCGATTCTGTCAAATCTCCCAAAACTCCAAAGATACAAATTATCAAGGCTAAAACAGCACAATGATACCAGGCAAAGGGTATCATATCCAGCTTGAAAAGTGCAAAAGCTACGCCTTGAGAAAAAACCAGGCTTCCGAAAAACCCTTCCCAGGATTTTTTTGGAGAAATGCTTGGAAAAAGTTTATGCCCGTTCTTTTGCCCGAAGGCCATTCCAACAAGGTATCCGCCAATATCGGAGGCCCATAGTATCACAAAAAGAGCCAGCAAATAAACCCCTTGGAACATTCCTATAGGATTGAATGCCAGAAAATTAAAAATAGAGAACGGAACGGCTATATACAACAGGGGCAAAAACAGGAAAGCCGCATTGCGAAATGAATCCTTTCCCCGGTTATACAATACAGAAACCCACACAGCCGTTACCGGGATCAGTAATGACATCAACCAGAAACGGGCAGCCGAAAATCCATAACGGGCAAGTATGTATATTGTTATAAACAGGAGAATGCCTGAGAAAAAACCAAAAACCTGTCCGGTTTTATTCTGATCCCCCAACGTCATCCTGTAAAATTCAATGAACATGATCCCTACACAGGATGCCATTAAAACGGCATAACCCAGGGGATGAACCAGAAGTCCCGCTATCATCAGGATTATGAAAACCAGACCGCTTAAGGTTCTTTTAATCAGTGTGCTCACTGTTCTCTGTTTCTTTGTTCTCAGGTTCAGGTAGATTGTACGGAATCTGGCGTTTTCCGAAAATCACTTCCAGGTCGTCGGCAAATATGACTTCTTTTTCCAACAAGATCGCAGCCAGTTTTAAAAATCCTTCTTTATTTTCCTTCAGAACTTTCCGGGCCATATCATACGCCTGATCAATGATCCTTTTAACTTCTTTGTCTATCAGTTGTGCGGTTGTTTCACTGTAAGGCTTCCCAATATTAAAGCCTGCATTTTCAGTGGAATCGTAAAAAGACACATTCCCTACTTTATCGCTCATTCCCAGGTAAGCCACCATGGCATAAGCCTGCCGCGTTACTTTTTCCAAATCGTTCATGGCTCCCGAAGATATTTGTCCGATCATCAATTCTTCTGCAGCGCGTCCACCAAGCGCCGATGCCATTTCGTCCATCATTTGTTCCACAGTGGTAATCTGTCTTTCTTCCGGTAGGTACCAGGCAGCACCCAGTGCCCTTCCGCGGGGAATGATGGTCACTTTAAGCAACGGGTTGGCATGTTTGAGCATCCAGCTTACCGTCGCGTGACCGCTTTCATGGTAAGCTATGGTACGTTTTTCCTGGGGACTGATGATCTTGCTCCTGCGCTCCAACCCTCCCACAATACGGTCAATGGCATCCAGAAAATCTTGTTTCTGTATGGCCTTCTTGTTCTTTCTGGCAGCAATCAGGGCGGCTTCATTACAAACATTGGCAATATCGGCTCCTGAAAATCCGGGAGTCTGTTTCGCCAGAATTTCCAGATCAAATCCTTCTTCCAATTTTAAACTACGGGAATGAACTTTAAATATTTCCAGCCTTTCTTTTAACTCAGGAAGATCCACATGAATCTGCCTGTCAAAACGTCCGGCACGCATAAGTGCTTTATCCAGGATGTCGGCACGGTTTGTAGCGGCCAAAATAATGACACCGCTGTTGGACCCAAAACCGTCCATTTCCGTAAGCAACTGATTTAGCGTATTTTCCCTTTCGTCATTAGAAGTAAAACCGGCATTTTTGCTTCTGGCCCGGCCTACGGCATCAATTTCATCAATAAATACAATGCACGGAGCCTTTTCCTTGGCCTGGCGGAAGAGGTCCCTGACCCGCGAAGCCCCAACGCCTACGAACATTTCAACAAAATCCGAGCCCGAGATGGAAAAAAACGGAACGTTGGCTTCTCCGGCAACCGCCTTTGCCAACAACGTCTTCCCGGTTCCCGGAGGGCCGACCAGCAAAGCTCCCTTAGGGATCTTTCCCCCGAGGTTGGTATATTTTTCCGGACTTTTCAGGAAATCCACGATCTCCATGACTTCTACCTTGGCTTCTTCCAGCCCGGCTACATCTTTAAATGATATGTTAGCGGCAGTTTTGTCTTTCTCAAAAAGTTTTGCCTGGGAACGTCCTACATTAAATATGCCGCCGCCTCCGCCGGATCCTTCCGGACCGCGGGACATACGTCTGAACATAAACACCCACATCAGTATCAGTAGAACCGGGAATAAAAGCCAGTCTATGATACGCCCCCAGTAACTGGAACGTTGTTCAATTTCCAGTTTGAACCGCTGGTCTTCCGGCAATGTATTGCGCAATTCCTCAAATTGAGCTTCCGCCTCAAAATTATCGGTTACGATGAAATAAAACTGAGGTGCGAATTTTGGCACTTTATCTCCGAATTTGGCTTTGTACTGCTCCAGGGCATCGGGCCTGATATACAACTCGGCACGTTGCATATTGCTTATGTACACCAATTTTTCAATTTCTCCACGGGGCCCCATCTGCTCTTTGACCGTGATCCATTCCGTCTTTACCGGATCTCCGGATCGGTTGGCAAACATGAAATAGACAATAACCGCAATCAATATGATATATACCCAAAAGAAAGGATTCAACTTTTTTTTCATCGGAATCAGGGGTGGCTTGTTGGGTTTGTTTCTGTTAGGAACATTTCCGTTCATAGTGCTAATAATTAGTCGTTGTAATTTTGCGTTTCCGCATCTGCCCACAAATCTTCAAGTCTGTAAAACATCCGGTATTCCGTCTGGAAAATATGAACCACAATGTCTGAGTAATCAAGAATTACCCAAAAACGGTTTTCTTTTCCCTGGCTTCTCCGTACATGCCGGCCGGCCTGCACGATCATCTGTTCTTCTACCCCGTCGGCTATGGCTGCCACCTGGACGCCCGAATCGGCATGACATATGACAAAATGATCACATATGGTCGTATTCAGCTTTCGCAGATCCATACTGCAGACACCTTGTCCTTTTTTTTCAAGCATTGCACCGGTTATGATCTCAATTTCTTTCATATAATGTTTTCAAACCCTCACAAAGGTAAGGATAAATTAGTACTTTTGCGACCATGTTTGAATGGCATGTTATCCGGTTTGAAGAAATCGATTCCACCAACACGGAAGCCCACAGAAACCTGGCTGTTGCCAATGAAGGTACGGTCTGGACCGCTTTATACCAGACTCACGGTCGCGGACAATATACGCGTAAGTGGGAAAGTACTAAAGGGTTAAACCTATTGGCCACCATTTTGCTGCGTCCGGAATTTCTTCCGGCCAACAAACAGTTTCTTATTTCAAAGTGCACGGCGCTGGCCATGTGCGATTTTTTTCGTACGCTGGGATTGGATCCCGGCATCAAATGGCCAAATGATATTTACATAGGACCCAATAAAATTTGCGGGATCCTCATAGAACATCAGCTTTCAGGTAATAATCTCACAGCAAGCATAATAGGGTTCGGTATCAACGTCAACCAGACAGTGTTCCCGGGGCTCCCAAATCCCACATCAATTGCTTTGGAAACAGGTAAAGAATATGATGTGAAATCGCTTTTACCCAAAGTACTCATACATATACAAAAGTGGTACCAAACACTTCACAAGGGAAAAAGCGGCAAAATTGACAGACAATACGAGGCGCTTCTGATAAATAAACCCGACTATGAAAAAAACGGTGACATGATTCCGGCAAACGACCGGGCTGCCGCACCGGGTCCTTCCGGGGACTGAACAATTGCACGGGAGACATTGATCAGCACATCCCCCTGCTCTGTTTTGGCATATTTCATAACCTCCTCAACATTTCCTCCTTGTGTTCCCACGCCCGGGATCAGCAGAAAACGATCGGGAGCGGCTTCTCTGACCTTACGGATCATTTCGCCTTGAGTGGCCCCTGCAACGTACATAAGGTGATCGTTCCCGGCCCAGGTATTAGCTGTTTGAATGATCTTACGGTATAACGGCACCCCACCGGGCAATTCTGTCGTCTGAAAATCCGAGGCAGAAGGATTGGAGGTCAACACTAAAAGTATCACCCATTTGTCTTTGTATTCCAGAAAAGGTGCTACCGAATCGTATCCCATATAAGGAGAAATTGTAACGGCATCAAAATCCATCCGTTCAAAGAAAGTCCTGGCATATTCCCGGGCCGTGTTCCCAATATCTCCCCTTTTGGCATCCGCTATCAGAAAATGATGGGGGTACCTGGTCCGAATGTAAGAAACCGTTTCTTCCAGGCATTTCCATCCTTCCCAGCCGGCCGCTTCGTAAAAAGCGGTGTTGGGTTTGTACGCCACGGCATAAGGAGCTGTTTGGTCAATGATCCTCTTATTCATTTCCGGTGATACCGGAGAAACGTCCAGACCCACACACAGACAGCTCTTTTTGTCGTGGATTTCCCTGTTAAGCGTTTGACGAGTCATCTTTTAATCTTTCGGTATTTTCAGCTACCTGTAAAAGCTCTATCACTTCCTGTATCTCACCGTCCATAAAAACCGGCAAATTATGCATTGTATAATTGATCCGGTGGTCGGTTACCCGGCTTTGGGGATAATTATACGTCCGTATCTTGGCCGACCGGTCGCCGGTAGACACCATGGTTTTGCGTTTTGCCGATATATCATTCAAATACTTTTCGTATTCCATATTGTAGAGCCGTGTCCTAAGCTCTGCCAACGCTTTGTCGTAATTCTTCAACTGGGACTTTTCATCCTGGCACTGAACCACGATCCCCGAAGGAATGTGGGTAAGGCGAATGGCCGAGTAGGTGGTGTTGACGCTTTGTCCGCCCGGACCCGAGGAGCAAAACGTGTCCTTTCGAATGTCTTTCTCGTTCAGCTCCACATCGAATTCATCCGCCTCCGGAAGCACAGCCACCGAAGCCGCCGAGGTGTGTACCCGGCCCTGGGTTTCTGTTTGGGGAACGCGCTGGACCCGGTGTACTCCGCTTTCGTATTTGAGAACTCCGTAAACACCCGTTCCTGTTATTTTGAAAATAATTTCCTTAAATCCTCCGGATGTGCCTTCGGATATACCTGTAATCTCCAGTTTCCATCCTTTTTTCTCGGCATATTTGGTATACATCCGGAAGAGATCCCCGGCAAAGATGGAGGCTTCGTCCCCCCCGGTACCGGCCCGAATCTCCATAATGGCATTTTTGCTGTCCTGGGGATCTGCCGGGATCAGCAGAAATTTGATCTTCTGTTCCATTTCCGGGATCTGCTCTTCCAGTTGCGCAATCTCTTCCTTAGCATAATCCCGCATTTCCTCGTCTTTTTCTGTTAGCAGAAGCTCTTTGGCACTGGCCAGGTTTCCAATCGCATTCTTATATTTCTCCCCGGCCTGGATGATCGGGCCAATCTCTGCATATTCCTTGTTAAGAGTTATATAACGTTTCATATCCTGAACCAGAGAAGGATCGGACAACTGCTGCTGAAGCGTTTCGTACTTCCGGCGGATACCATCGAGTTTTGTCAATAATGAATTTTCGGGCATACTTTTTCTTTAACGCGCAAAGATACTTTTTTTCGGGGAAACAAAAAGGGAGTGTCCCTCAACGGCACACTCCCGGGTCTTTATAAATACTACGGATTATTCGTATTTTTTAAGAATATCCTTAATCATAGCGGGGTCCAGGCGACCGTGCACTTCATCTCCTATCATGATAACGGGAGCCAGTCCGCAGGCACCAATACACCTCAGGCAATCCAATGAGTATTTTCCGTCCTGTGTTACTTCACCCACTTTGATCTTCAACTCTTTTTCAAGAGCTTCCACAATCTTCTCGGCACCCCTGACATAACAGGCCGTTCCCATACATATGGAAATGGGGTATTTGCCTTTGGGGGTCATGGTAAAGAAAGAATAGAAAGATACAACACCATAAATTTTGGCCAGGGGCATATTTATATTCAGTGCTATTTCCAATTGAACCGGTTCGGGTAAATAGCCGAAATGTTCCTGGCTCCTGTGGAGGATGTTGATCAGTTCACTTCTCTTGTTCCCGAAAGATTCACATATCTCTTTTATTGTCTTTTTGTGACAATCGTTTATTTCAAACTTGGTCATAAGAATAGAAGTTAATGGTTATTTTTTCGGGTGACTGAAATAATGGGTATGCAACAACTTGTGTGATTTCTCACTTAGCGGTTTGCCCAGGAAGTCTTCGTAAAGCTTAATGATCTCCGGATTTTCGTGTGATTTTCGGATGGGCTTGTTGAAGTCTTCCTTGTAAATAGAATCCATACGGGCTTTCAAAACAATGGAATTGCCCCTGTGCAAAGGTTGTCCTCCACCGCCTATACATCCTCCGGGACATGCCATGATCTCAATGGCATGGAAATTATACATTCCCTTACGGATCCCGTCAAGCAATTTCCTGGCATTACCCAAAGTATGGGCAATCCCTATGTGAATGTAAGTTCCATCAAAATTGACAGAAGCGGTACGGATTCCTTCCATTCCTCTGAGTTCGTGAAAATCAACTTTTTCCAGTTTTTTCCCGGTAAACAGTTCATAAGCGGTACGGGTTGCGGCTTCAATAACACCTCCCGTTACTCCAAAGATCAGACCCGCACCGGTAGATTCACCCATCGGACGGTCAAAATCTTCTTCTTTCAAGGTTTCGAAATCAATGTTCCCTATCTTGATCAGGTGAGCCAGTTCGCGGGTTGTAATGGCATAATCCACATCGGGATTCCCATCCACTTTAAATTCGTCCCTTTGACATTCGTACTTTTTGGCCAAACAGGGCATCACGGAAACCACTACCATATCTTCTCTCTTCACTCCCAATTTTTCCGCCAAATACGTCTTGGCAATCGCACCGAACATCTGCTGGGGAGAACGTGCCGTCGAAGGGACGTCCAGCATGTCGGGATAATTTGTTTCAAAGAAATTAACCCAGGCAGGACAGCAGGATGTCAGGATGGGCAGGCGGACGCTTTTATCTCCGTCCAGATAACGGGTGATCCTGTCCAGCAACTCGGTTCCTTCTTCCATAATGGTGAGGTCTGCTGCAAAATCGGTGTCAAACACTTTATCAAAACCTAAAGATCTTAATGCAGCTGTCATCTTGCCTGTAACTGAAGTTCCGGGAGGATATCCAAATTCTTCTCCCAACGCCGCACGTACTGCCGGTGCAGTCTGCACAACAACAAATTTATTAGGATCCGCCAGGGCCCTGATCACATGAAATGTATTATCCACAGCGGTAAGTGCTCCTGTGGGACAAACGGCAACACACTGTCCGCAGAATGTACAGGGGGAATCCGTCAATTCTTGTTCAAAGGCAGGTGCCACAACGGACATAAAACCACGGTTTACGGCACTTAGTGCCCCAACGGTTTGTATTTCGTTGCAAACTGTTTCACAACTACGGCACATCACACACTTGTCCATATTACGGTTCAATGCGGGAGAAGCATCCTTGCGGTAAGTAGACATAGCCGCATTTTCAACTGAATTGATCTCGCGAATCCCCATGGTAATGGATAATTTCTGCAACTCACAATTCCCTGAAGAAGGACAGATCAAACAATCCTTGGGATGGTCAGAGAGCAGCAATTCAACAACCGTCCTGCGGGCATTGATAGCGCGCAAAGAATGTGACAACACGGTCATTCCGTCGGCACACTCAGTTGCACAGGCAGGAACCAGATTTTTTCTTCCCGGGATCTCTACCACACAGACCCGGCAACTTCCGGGTTTGTGTTCCTGGGCCAGGTGAGGCAGGTTCATATAACACAGTGAAGGGATATTGATCCCTGCCTGATGCGCCGCCTGGAGGATGGTCGTTCCCTTGGGAACTTCTACTTGTCTGTTATCTATAGTTAATTTTATAGTTTCCATATTCTCGCTTATTCAACAATGATTGCATTAAACTTACACTTCTGGTAACATACACCACAGTGGATACAAATTTCCTGGTGGATGAAATGTGGTTCGCGCTTTTCTCCGGTAATAGCCTCAACGGGACAATTCCGGGCACAGATTGTACATCCGGTACAAACATCGGGATCAATGGTGTAGCGTGCCAATGCTTTACATTTTTTGGCAAAACATCTCTTATCCTTAACGTGAGCCACGTATTCATCATAGAAGTTTTCCAGTGTGGAAAGCACCGGATTGGGAGAAGATTGTCCCAGCCCGCATAAAGAAGTGTCTTTTATCACATAAGCGAGATTGCGAAGGTGGTCCAGATCTTCCATGTTGCCTTTGCCCTGGGTGATTTTTTCCAGGATCTCAAGCATACGCTTGTTACCAATGCGGCATGGCGTACATTTTCCGCACGATTCTTCTACAATGAATTCCAGGTAAAATTTCGCGATGGAAACCATACAGTCATCTTCGTCCATAACGATCATACCGCCGGATCCCATCATAGAACCCGCAGCTACCAGGCTGTCAAAGTCAATGGGGGTGTCCAGGTGTGCCTCTGTCAGGCAGCCTCCTGAAGGACCTCCGGTCTGAACGGCTTTGAATTTTTTGCCGTTCTTAATCCCACCGCCGATCTCATAAATGATCTCACGAAGGGTAATGCCCATAGGTACTTCAATAAGCCCTACGTTATTTATCTTCCCGGCCAATGCAAATACTTTGGTTCCTTTTGATTTTTCTGTTCCAATGGAAGAGTACCATTCCGGTCCTTTTAAAAATATAACGGGAACATTAGCGAAAGTTTCAACGTTATTCACGTTGGTGGGCTTCTGCATATAACCGCTTTCTGCAGGGAAAGGAGGTTTTACTCTGGGTTCCCCGCGCTTCCCTTCCATGGAAGCGATCAATGCCGTTTCTTCACCGCAGACAAAGGCTCCTGCGCCGTAACGCAGTTCCATGTCAAATGAGAATTTGGATCCGAAAATGTTATTTCCCAATAAACCGTATTCACGAGCCTGTGCTATCGCGATCTCAAGACGTTTGATAGCCAGAGGATATTCGGCGCGAATGTATACCAGGCCTTTTGTGGCACCAATACAATACCCGCAAATAGCCATGGCTTCAATAATTGAGTTGGGATCTCCTTCCAGAATGGAACGATCCATGAAAGCTCCCGGGTCTCCTTCATCGGCGTTGCAGACAACGTATTTTTGATCCGATGAAAATTTGCTGGTAATCTCCCATTTCAAACCCGTAGGAAATCCGGCTCCGCCCCTTCCCCGCAATCCGCTTTGTTTAACCATAGCTATGGCCTGTTCAGGAGTAAGATCGGTAACCACCTGTGCCAAGGCTGAATATCCGTCCCGGCCAATATATTCATCAATATTTTCCGGATCAATCACTCCACAATTTCTGAGAGCAATACGCATTTGTTTCTGATAAAAACCCATGTGCCTTGAATCGGCTATGTGTTCCTGGTTTTCAGGGTTTTCATAAAGCAGACGGCTTACTTTTCTTCCTTTCAGGATGTGTTCGGCAACGATTTCTTCTGCATCTTCCGGTTTGACCTGTGTGTAGAATGTGTTGTCCGGAATCACTTTCACAATAGGACCCTTCTCACAAAAGCCAAAACAACCGGTTGTAACAACCTGTGCTTCTTCTGTGAGCTGATGAGCCTTAAGTGATTCATTCAGTTTTTCTACAATTGTTGCGCTTGCGGAGGCCCGACATCCGGTCCCGCCACAAACAAGTAATTGCATTTTATACATTATGATTCTTTATTTTGGAATGAATTAAATAGTCTGATAATTCGCAGGCAGGATACCGTCAATCAATTCGTTATTGAGAATGTATTTATCTACGATCTCTTCTGCTTTCTTGACATCGACATAAGAAAACACGACGGGATCAAATCCCGGTTTTGTGACTTCAACAGTTGGTTCGGCATAACAATAGCCCATACAACCGGTTTGTGTGACAACAGCGGGGATGTTTTCTTTTTTGATTTTTTCTACCAGTGCATTCATCACTGTGCGGGCTCCGGAGGCAATACCGCACGTAGCCATCGCGACCTTGATTTGTACAAGGTTTTCAGGATGGTCGCTTTTCTCCCTGATGTCCAGACTTTGTTCGAGTTGCTGTTTTTTTTGCCGCAAATCGTCCAATGATTTAATCTTTGTCATATCAATTAATTATTTTATTAAAGGTCCAAAAAAAGGAATCCGCAAAGAAAGCCCAAATTATTCAATTTGGCAAACTTTCAGATCATTTTGATTCTCCTTAATCATTTCTTCAATCATCTCCATGATATACAAATCATTAAGAGGCGTGTCACCCAGAGCATCCTTCAATTGAAGAGTGGAAATTTCGTATGATTTTCCATTGTATGTATACCTGTATGCGAAATCTACGCCAGTATTTGCCGAGATCATCAGGACCATCGCATTGGCTACGTCACCAAGCGGAGGCCTATCCAGGTGATCGTATTGAAAGCAGGCCTTTAAACAGGTTCCTTTACCGGGTTGGGACACTACCTCCAGGTTGCCCCCGCTCTGTTCTGCCGTCTGTCGTAAAAGAGGCACTCCCAACCCCACTCGCCGGGTAGTGCGGGATGTGAAAAAAGGGTCACTGAGTTTTTGCAATTGTTCTTCATTCATACCGCAGCCATTATCTTCCACAGACATGGACAAGGTATTATTACGGGGATTCTCATCTATGTGGACCGCTATGAAAGTGGCACCGGCCCCCAGTGAATTCTGTACAATATCTAAAAGATGCAATGCCAGATCGTTCATCTGATTTATTTTAGAGCTGTTCTCAAACCCTCAAAGCCCGGCTTATCCATCGTAAAAATAGTATGAATGGCTCCAAGATCGTCAATGTAATGGGCATCTGAAGATTGAATGATTTTGTATTTTTTCAGTTGTAGATGGTGCTCCAAAAATGTATCCGGGTGGCTGCGGCGGGAAAGTTCCAGCGCATCTGCATTCAATTCCGGTGGCACAAAACCCAACTGGCTGAGCAGGGAATTCCTGGATCGTTCAATGTGTGCCGGAACAAAAAGACCTCCTATGGAGTGAACGAAAGCTTCCACCTGATCAATAGTCTGATCCAGGGCCGAGATCAACAGGTAAGGTGCTTCCCCCATCACTTTTTCATATTCATCTACCCAAAGCTGGTATCCGAAAATTTCCGGATCATTGGGTATATGGGGCAAATGCTTTTCCAGGTATTCTTGCAATTTCAACCGTTGTGTTTCTGTCCCTACATAAGCCAGGCAATGCACTTCTTCCCGGGTGGTTATCTCGGCACCGCATATGACCGATACCCCTTCCCGTTGTCCAAGTCTGAACACCTCGGGACTTTGGAGTGTGGAGTTATGATCTGTAACGGCAATAAGATCCAGTTCCTTTTCCCTGGCCTTCCTGACTATATTCAGGGGGGTCATCCCTATATCCCCACAGGGAGATAAAAAAGTGTGAATATGCAGATCGGCTTTGACTAACATGATCAGGGATTGAGCAGCCCGTACAAACGTCCCGAGATCTCAAATGCCTGTTCTGTGGTGCCAAGGATTGGGATACCTTCTTTTTCAGCAAGTGCCTTTGTGTCCTGGTCGGGTTCAAATCCTTTGACTAGCAAAACTGCCGCCAGTTCTTTAAGGGAAGCGATCGCCATAATATTTTTGTGCGTCTGAAGGGTGATCCAAACCCTGCCGGCATCGGCATACCCCATTACATCGCTTAACAGATCGGATGTATAGCCGCCTTCCACCGGATTGTCCAATCCTTGTTCACCGGTGAAAACTTTTAAATTTAATGATTCAACAATTTCTCTTACAGTCATTTCTTTACCTGTTTCTTAATAAAACGTTCTTTCCCCCATATTTTTTCCATCATATCCGGATCCACTTCATGTGCGTGCATCAGTACACAGTGTTCCAGGGTAGCCCGATGGCACACAATGTCATCTGCCAGGGCTTCGCAGGATGGCGCACCGCAGGCACCGCAATCAATATCAGGAAGAATTTTTCTCAATTTACGGGCTTCTTCCATTCTTTCCAGGGCAATGGTCAGGTCTGCATGGTATTTGACCATGGCTTTGGGTTCTACCCGTTCCATAGGAATGTAGCCGGAACAGACTTGACGGAACGATTCGTCCAGTGCGTGCCTGGCAGGCAATTCTTCCGCTCTTTTATCTATCCGCTCTTTCACCAGGAACCGGTTGTCCTGAACCAGTATGCCTCCGCAACAAGACATATCACAAGCTCTGAGTTCCAAAAAATCAACCCCTTGTATTTCTTCATTTTCCAATCGTTCCAGGAAATCTATCACATTGGGCATGCTGTCTATGGCCAAAGACCTCCCGTGGATATTTGAAGATTCCCCACCTGTCGTAGCCCAGCGCACTCCGGTTGAAGAAAGGGATGAATGGATCAGATTGCAATATTCATTTTCATTTGTCCCTTTCTGTTTGTATGCTAAAAATACTTTATTATACAATTCAGACATATTGATCACTCCGTTGATCGGCGAGTTGTAACCGCCTACGGGTGCTTTAATGGCTGCAATTTTGGCGGCACAAGGCGTTACATAGAAGATGCCCACATCTTCCAGGGGAACTCCGTTCTTTTCGTATTCACTTCTGTAATACTGGGCCGTTATTTCAAGCGGGGGGATCAATCGTATGATCCGGTCTGTCATAGATGGAAACCGCACCTGGATCAGGCGTACTACAGCCGGACAGAAAGAAGAAATGACAGGTTTTTCCCCGTCAAATTCCCCGACATATTTATTAATTTCATCTACCAGCAGGTCAGCCCCCTGTTCAACGGTGCATAGTTCGGTAAAACCCATTTCATAAAGGATCCCTTTAATCGCATCCAATGTCAGTTTTTCTTCAAACTGCGCAAAAAAAATGGAAGGGACCAACAAGATCCTGTGTTTATAGCTGAATATCTGTGAAATATCATCGTCTTCAACAACAATGGCTTTCACCGGGCATACATTAAAACACTCTCCGCAATCTACACACCATTCAGGATGAAGCGTAGCCTTGCCATTAATTACACGCAAGGCTTCCGTAGGACATACACGCATACAACGCGAGCATCCTATACAGACTTCCTGGCGGATACATAAAGCATGATGGAAGGGTTTGATATGTATATCTGAATTCATTTTATTTGAATAGTTATTTCAACAGTGGTGCCTTTTCCAGGGATAGAGTGAATGTTAAAAACATCGGCATTCCGGCAAATGTTGGTAAGTCCCATCCCGGCCCCGAAGCCCATTTCCCTTACCTGCTGGGACGCCGTTGAAAAACCGGGTGTCATGGCCCGTTCGATATCGGCTATTCCTGGGCCTTCATCCACCAGTTTTAAAAACACTTGTTCCGGATCTATTGAGGCCGTTATCTGTCCATTATAGGCATGCGCCACAATGTTTACTTCCGCTTCATAAAGAGCTATTACCACCCGTTTTATCACAGAGGCATCAATTCCCAGCTCTTTAAGGGTACGGCGCACTTTGGACGAGGCCGTTCCCGCAGAAGTAAAATCTCCTCCCCGGATCTGAAATGTCAATTCCATTAATACACTCCTTTCAGGCCGGCCTTATATAATATCCCGGATGTTTTAAATAACGAATAGGGACAGACAATGAGTACAATGTCGTTGTCTTCGGCCAGTTCAACCATTTCCGGAGTAGGGGTTTTTCCTCTTACAATAAGCACATACTTCAGATCACTCATTTCGGCCGTCCTGATACTTTGCATGTTGGATAATCCGGTGATCAACATAAAATCAGACCGGCACACGGTCAGTACATCACTCATCAGATCAGATGCAAAACAATATTCCACGCTGTCATTTTCATCAATTTCACCGCAGAGAACGGTTCCCCGGAGCAGCGATACAATTTCACGTATAGTCATTTTTCTTGTTTTTCAATGGATTTTATATAACACCTTCTTCGCGTATGCAGCTTTGTGTCGTATTCTTTCCATACGTCAATGGCATGATTGGTTTCCAGTTGCGGATTGGTCACTGCCCATCTCAATTTTTTCCGGATAGCGGTTTTGTTGGTGTGATAGTGATATATGGAACTCAATCCTTTTCCTTTCCAGTCCGGATGTGCCCCATTCATCATCAGGTCTATGTCTTTATAGCATACAAGGGCCTTAACAATATGAAACCATCCGAAGGGAAAAATGCGTCCTTTTGCCTTTTGCAATGCACGAGAGATGCTGGGAAATGAAATAGAAAAAGCGACCACTTTATTTTCACTGTCCACAACAAAGCAGGATAATGCCGGAGAGATTAGTTTTATGTAAAATTTGATGCTGGATTCAATCTCTTCAGGTGTCAGGGGAATGAAATTGTGTACGGTCATGAAACTTTTGTTATACATTTCAAAAAAATCATCCAGGTAGGGTCTAAAATCCCTTGGTGTTTTCCATTTCAACACCCTCAGTTTATACCTCTTCAGGATCATCTCGTTTACCCGTTCCACTTTATCGGGAATGGGCTGTTTGGCAGGCATGATATATTGGATCCAGTCCACTTCCTTGGTAAAGCCCAGTCTTTCCAAAAATTCGGGATAATAGGGATAATTGTAGAGACAATTGAACTGGGGAAGGTTTTCAAAACCCTCTACTACCATTCCTTGCTTGTTCCATGTATTAAAACCCAGGGGACCGTGAATTTCCGTCATACCTTCACTTTCTCCCCATTCAGCCACCGTGTTTATCAGTGCCTTTGCCACTTCAAAATCTTCTATGACATCAAACCATCCGAACCGGACCCGTTTGTTATTGTACAGATCGTTGGCACGGGGGTTAATGATCCCTACGACCCTGCCGACAATAGTATCCCCGGAATCACAGGCTATCCAGATTTTCCGTTTGCAGTAAGCCAGGCTTGGAGAATCAAGTATATTGCTTATTTCATCGGCAAGCAAAGTCGGTACGTATTGTGGATGACCTTTATAAAGTTTCAGAGGAAAATGTGCAAAGCGCTTCATTTCCTTTCTCGTGGATATTTCCCTGATCTCAAATTTCATTATTGTGTTTTTTACTGTTTACAAATGTACGAATTTCCAACAGATCACAGATGGCGGTCTGTGCGCAAACGCATCCGAACACAGCCGGAAGGTAAGAAATGGTACCGACCTGTGATTTTTTGTTTTTCCCCTCGTAAGGAATGATGGCCTGCTCATTAGGCGTCTCTACTGAAAATACGGCTTTAAAGCCTTTTCTTACGCCAAGTTTACGTAATCGTTTCCTTAACATAAAAGCCAAAGGACAATTGAAGCTTTTTGAAATATCATCCACCCTTACAGCCGTGGCGTCCATCCGGGCTCCGGCCCCCATGGCACTGACCAGCGGTATTTTGTGTTCCATCATGTAACAGATCAAGGCTATCTTAGGCGACAGGGTGTCAATGGCATCCACCGCATAATCCGGTCTCAGGCCGGACAGAAGCGTGGGAATGGATTCCAGATCAAGGTATTCATTGATCAAAGTCAGCCTGATTTCCGGATTGATCTGTAATAACCTTTCTTCCATGACCTTGGTTTTCAATCGCCCTTCAGTGACTGTCAGTGCGGGCAACTGGCGGTTGCGGTTGGTATGGGTGATCACATCGTTGTCTATGAGTATAAGATGACCTGTCCCGGCACGTGCAAGCATTTCGGCAGCATAAGACCCCACACCGCCCAGACCGGCCACCATTACCGTACTTTCTTGAAGGGTTAGAAGTCCGTCTTTCCCTATCAGCCACTCAGAACGACTCAGCCAGTGCTCCATTACTTACTATTTGTATGTTCTTTGGCTTCTTCCCAGATTTCATCCATTTGCTTTAATGTCATTTCTTTCAGAGAGCGGCCCTGCTTTATTGTTCTATCCTCCAGGTAGTTGAAACGTGATATAAATGTTTTATTGGTGCGTTCCAAGGCATTTTCGGGATTAATACCATACAGACGGGCGGCATTTACCAAGGCAAACAAAAGGTCTCCGAACTCTGCTTCCATCCTGTCCTGATCTCCGTTTTTCCATTCCGTGCGGAATTCAGAAATTTCTTCGTATACTTTATCCCAAACCTGCTCTCTTTCTTCCCAATCAAAACCCATTGCCCTGGCCTTGTCCTGTATCCTGAAAGATTTAATAAGGGCGGGCAAACCGGAGGGAACCCCGGAGAGAACCGATTTATTGCCGTTTTTTTCCGTGGTTTTTAAATGTTCCCAATTCTGAATGACTTTATCTGCATTTCCGGCTTTCACGTCTCCGAAAACATGGGGGTGACGGTATATCAGTTTATCTGAAAGTTGTGAAATAACATCCCCCATATCAAAAACCTCTTGTTCCTGCCCGATTTTTGCATAAAAAACAATATGTAAGAGAATGTCTCCCAACTCTTTGGAGATTTCCTGCAAATCATTTTTCAGGATGGCTTCGCTTAATTCATAGGTTTCTTCTATCGTAAGTGTACGTAGGGTTTCCAACGTCTGCTCCCTGTCCCACGGACATTCTTCCCGCAACCGGTCCATAATATCCAGGAGTTTCCCGAACCGGTTTAAAACTTCTTCTCTGTTCGTATTCATTTATTAAATTGTATTTGAATTTCATCATACAGGCCTATGTTTTCCAGGGATGATAAATTCCCTAAAAAAACAGCCAATTCCAGCAATCCGGCACTGTTGAACAAGGCAAGCAGTTCGCCCGGCCGCACACCTGAATATCCTTCAGATATTTTTTCAATTTTCGTATACGGGCCCTGAAGGTAAATGCAATATTTTCTCCCGGAACCCACTTTTTGGAACAGGGACCGGGATATGTTTGTTATGGCATTCCCATAAGAATCAATATATATAACCTGTCCCATTATATAATCCTTTTCGGCAACAGCCGATGGCCTGACTTCCGTTTTCATTACGGCCGGTAACGTGAGATCTTCCAGCTTGTTTTCCACAATGGCCCGTACCGCTTTAATATATGCATCCATTTCAGAAAAAGTACCGGGTGCTGTATACACGGCACGGATCCATTCCGGTTCCCTGTCAAAGAGAAGGGAAAAACGACCGTCATTTACAGTGATAAAATAATGTTGGTCATAATATGCCACGGACATGGGCAATTGATCCGAAGCCTGAGCCTGTACCGCCAGTATGTGTATACTGCCTGTAGGATACCTTGAATAAGCCTGATGCAAGACAAAAACCCCCATCCTTACATCAAAGGGGTTGATGTGATGGGTTATTTCAAACAGGGAAGCCAGCCCCAGCAAACCTCCCTCCAGGGCTCCGGCATAAAAGTCACGTTTATTCCAATCACTTGTTACGGTAACAACAGGCATATTCATCCGTAATTGTTGTGGCAAAGGTAAGCATTTAGAAGATGTTTTGCCGTGTCGTAAAAAATGATTTACTTTATCCCCTCTAAATACCTATCAACAAATGAAGACATCCAACATCAAAAGCATTCTGCTTATCGCAGTTTTGAGTATAACCCTGTTCGCTTCCTGCAACCGTTCAGATCAAACCGGATACCTTGTAGTTTCTCCCGTAAGTCTTAAAATGCCTCCTGTAAGTACTACAAGAACCGTCACAATCAGGTCCAGTGAGAGTTGGTTCATTGAACAAATCGGTAATGAAAATTGGTGTACCGTATATCCGGACAAAGGCACTCCGGGAGAAACACAAATTACAGTAACGGTCACCCCAATGCCTGATGTCTGGCCAAGAATAGCTCTTTTTTCAGTTACTTCTGTTTCCGGACTTGAAAAATTTCTTGAAGTGGAACAAACCGATGAAGCCGGGGCCAATTATTTCCTGGAATTTTATGGGGATCCCAATCCTTCCATGCTTGTCTATCCCAGAGATGTGAAACCTTTTAAATTACTGGTTAACACCAACACACCTTCCTGGAATGCTGTTGTTTCGGAAGAGGCTCAAGACTGGCTGACTGCAGAAAGGAAAGGTGACACTTTGTATGTCTATGTAGCCGATGTTGACCGTCCCGAAGGACGCGAAGGAACCGTAACGGCCTCTGCCGGAGGATCCCTTTCCGCATCCATCTCTTTCGATCAGATGGGATTGCATGATTTTGGAGCTCCTACTACCGATTTCTCTTTGCCTGTACCCGGTGTGCCGGATTCTGACCTGGCATTCAGTTATGTTTACAGAAGAGCCCGCATAACCCTGCTTTACCTGTCGGCTTCATGGTGTCCCGATTGCACCAATTTTCTGCCTAAGGTCAAAGAATTATATGAGGAATTCTCGCCTCACGGATTCAAAATTTACGGAGTATTCATGGAAATTGACGGAAGGGAACAGGAATATTACGATTACGTAAACAACAACGGCCTTAATGATGTAGATGAGACAACCGGAAATAAGATCTGGTGGGAACACAGGCCTGTGTTCAATCCCCTGGAAGAAAGAAAAATTAATGATTTCACAAGGTTGTTTTACGGAGATGCCCTGTTGACCGGAGAAGTCAACAACTTTTTACCTGCTTTCTTTTTTGTAGACGGCGGAGGGAATATTCGTAAAGTGTATGTAGACAATTACGTATTGCGTACCGATGCTGCCATCAGTTCACTGTACAGGAATATGCGTACTTACCTGAGCCGTCAGCTGGAATGTTGCGGAGGCTAAACCGGCATTTTATTTAAACGCCATTTCACTCAGTCCCGGACCGTCCAGGGCCAGTTGCCCGAAATAGTCCGGGACTTCTTTACCCTGCAATTGATCTACGTATAATTTTGCCAGGTATTGTGCCAGCATGAAACCATGTCCGCGCATACCCACAAACAAGCCCCGGGCAGGATCCACTATATAGCGCGGCTCGGTGTAATAACCACTCCAGAAAGCCTGGAATCCTACGTTCGCTATCTGCGGGATCCATTGTGTAAACACCTCGGCAACAATATTCAGGAAATCTCCGGTATTAACCTTTAGGTTTTTTCCCGATTCCTGCATATCCACCATTGGGGAGGCACATCCTATGATCTGCCCTGTATCTTGAAGTTGCTGTCCGTAAACGGCCGAAAATCCTTTGTATTTGCGGCGGTCAATCAACATGTCCATGGCTTTCCCGTCTTTGCCGAGTAAGGGCATGCGCTTTGTTATGAAGGCCTGGTGCCTTACGGGGTATATGCCTGTCATGTACCCGAGTTTTCGGGCAAAAGCCTCTCCGTTATGGCCTAATGCATTAATGAACAATTTGGTGCGATACATTTTGTATTTGTTCACCGGATCCAGTACAAGTACGAAATACGTATCCCCTTGTTTTTCCACGTCCACCACCCGGGTTTGTTCCAGAATGAGTCCTCCCCTGACAACACCAAGATGCCGGATGAGATCCAGTGTTTTTCCGGGACTGGCCTGCCAGCAATTGTTGGTGATCAGGGCGTGAGAATAGATTTTCAAATCCGGATTGAAACCGGGAGATACTTCTTTGCGGAAATCTCCGGCCTCTACCATATAAGCATCCGACCATGCTTTTGATGCTTCCAGGTTACGGTAAGTAACATCGTCGTGAACAAAATTTACATAACGGGAAGGATGAAAATCAATGCTGCTTATCTTTTCCAGTTCCCTGAAAATCTCCAGGTTGCGGGAAGAAATATCTGCCAGTGCCGGCAGGCTGAATGCCGGCCGGCCGCCTGCGATGTTTCTCCAGGAGCTGCCCCTGTCGTTGTTCGCCATAACGGGTTTGAAACCTTCCCCGGCAAGGTAACGGAACAAGGCACTTCCGGCAATGCCTCCACCGGCAATAAAGGCACCGGTTTCTTCGCTTTCCATACCGCTTTTAACCCCCTCGGGAAGTATGATCTGCTGCCGGTCTTCAAAGGGAAGCAATTCGCCCATCTGAACCAGGTTGGCCATGGGTCCCCTCGGCGTAAGGTCTGATATCACATGGATCCCGTAATTGCGCAAAGTCTGCACGGCCCTGGGGAAACACCGGGTTCCCCGGCAGGCTCCCATCCCCATCCGGGTGATGTGTTTTAGTTCATCTGCGGTAATGGAAGTTCTCTCTCCAACAAGGTGTAACACATCTTCCAGGCTTACATCTTCACAATGGCAAAGATAGGTTTTGGCATCTCCATCCGCTTTTCTGTCTGTCAAACGTACGGGTTCCGGATAATTCTCTTTCACAATAAAACCTCTCAATGACAGCAGGTCCTGCGGATCCGCTCCGTAAACCTTCACGCGGGCAACGTTTGTTTTATTGGGTTTACGCAATACTTTTTCCAGTACACCTTCCGCTTTTTTAGTTCCCGTATTATCCACCAGGTACACATCCGAACCTTCCCTTACATCGTATTCAACAGGCAGGAACAAGGTGTTTTTTGACAGATCATAACCGAAAATTGCCAGGCCGGGGCACTGGCTTACACAAGCCATACATCCCGTACATTTGTCGTAATCCACAAAGGGAACGGATGACGTGGATGTCTTGGTTATGGCTCCGAATTTACAGGCAAAAGTACAGGGATTGCAGGCAAATCCGTACAGACAATCTATCAGTACGAAAGGCCTGGCTTTCATCCGTTCCGGGGAAGGCAATTTGGGATCATCCAGCACCTTGACAGGATGCTGCTGAGAATCAATATATTCCTTTGAAACAGCCAGGTAGTCGTCGTAATTGGTGCGGATTCCCAACTGTTGCATGATCTCGTATGCACACTGTTTTCCCCTTAGAACGGCCGATGTGCCTTCACCTATTCGTATGGCATCTCCTACACCGTGACAGCGAAACCCGAATACTTCACGGCCTTTAGTCAGTAATTGATCATCCGGTATCAGACCCGTGCAGATGTTGATCGCATCTATGCCTTCCAGCAATTTTTCTGTGCCCGGAACAACTTTAAAGTTTTTACATTCTGCAATAATTGCCCCGGTGATGCCTGTATAATCGCTGTTCGGGATGGCTTCCAGAAGCATATGAGAAGTAATGATTGGGATCCCCAGTCGCCTTACCCTGTTTGCCTGTACGGGGAATCCTCCCTCATTTGGCATGGCTTCTATAATGGCCTTGACATTGGCTCCTGTCTGCATGGCCTGGTATGAGGTCAAATACCCAATATTCCCGGCTCCGACCGTCAGTATGTTTTTTCCCAGGAGTGTCAGCTCACTGTTCATCATTCTCTGGAATACAGCGGCTGTATATACACCAGGAACATCATCGTTTTTAAATGCCGGCATAAAAGGAACGGCACCGGTGCCAATGACCAGGTATTCCGTGTCTACGTAAAATATTTCCTGTGTTTCAATGTTTTTTACGGCCAGTCTTTTATCGTCAAAAATATCCCATACGGTACTGTTTAGCAGAATTCCCGCGTGGTTTTCACCGGCCAGGGTCGCGGCTATCTCGAAACCGCGCATGCCTCCAAAACGTTTTTCCTTTTCAAAAAAGAAAAACTGATGGGTCTGCATGTTAAACTGACCTCCTATACGTGCGTTGTTGTCAATGACCAGGTTGTCAATACCCACCCTGTTTAATTCTTCACGAACGGCCAGGCCTGCAGGTCCGGCACCTATGATCGCTACAACAGTTTTGTATATTTTCAGGGGTTGTTCCCGGGGGCCTGTTTCGTCTGAAGAAAGAAAGCCGTCGGGGATACGGCGAACTTCTTTTACGTTATCAACTTTTGTTATGCAAATCCTGCGGACTTTTCCGTCAACAAGCATTTCACAGGCACTGCATTTGCCGATGCCACAGGAAAGACTCCTGTTACGATGGTCCAGGCTGTGTTTGTGTATCAAAAGACCTGACTGATGCAAAGCGGCAGCAATGGTGAATCCTCGTTGACCGTATACGGTTTTTCCTTCAAACAAAAAAGCAATTTTATCTTCTTCCGGGATTGGGAGAATAGGATGGTTCCTGATAGATGACATAACGTGATTTATAGGACTGTGTTAATTGAATAGCAAATGTAGAAATCTTTTAACAGATTTTTACAAATTGTCCCTCAAATCTTCTGTTTTTTATCCTATTTCACGCCATTGTTTAATTAAAAAAGGAGTCTTATGTGTAGTAAAATTTTGAAGCTGGCGGGGTGTGTACTCCTTGCTACAGCATGGGCCTGTGACGGGCTGAAGATCGTTCCCGGATCTGAAGGGGATCTTATTGTGAATGTCTCTATGGAAACACCCTTTGGGGTAAAGACTAAAAGCGAGGATTTGAGTTCATATACTATTTTAATTATGAATAATCAGTTGGATACCTTGTATAACGCTACCGTGGGCGAGATTGCAGGGAACACCATTTCTCTGGCACCAGAAACCTATCACATCATTGTATACAATATGCTGTTCCCTGAGCCTGCATTTGAACATCCGTATTATTACGGGTATAAAATGGCAACTGTGGTTGCAGGAGAGACTTGTGAAGTACAAATAGTTTGTAAACAGGAAAATTGCGGTGTGCGTATCATTTTCTCAGAAGCATTTACGCAATCCTGTACCACTTATAAAATGCACGTGAGCGGAGCCTGTGGATCTCTGGACTACGACCATACTACAACAGATACATGGGGTTTCTTCAATCCCGGAAAAACCACGTTCCAACTATGGACAGACCAGACCTTGTTCGGTTCAGCAGAGAAAGACCTGGTGAGCGGATATATGTATTCATTTCTGGTAGAAGAGACAGGAAATTCTCAGGAAAATGTAGAGCCTTCGTTTACCATTACATTAGATACCTTACGCACCTGGACTTCGGATGTATGGAACAATCTGGAAATTACAACCAACAAGGGAAAAGAAAAAGAAACAGCCTATACGATAGCAGAAGCCCGAACACTGGAAGGAGGACTGACGGACGTCTGGGTTACTGGTTATATTGTAGGATATTATGTCTCTGCATCATCTTTTATGGCCGGAGGTACAGACTGTGTAACCAACCTGGCGCTGGCAGATAATTCCGGCGAGACAATCAAGAGCAATACTCTGTCCGTCAAGATTCCGGATACCGCCATACGGGATGAACTGAATTTGTCGGCTAATCCGGAAAAACTATACCAAAAAGTTTGGTTAAAAGGCAAAACAATTGAAAGTTATTTTGGAGAACCCGGACTGGAACTGATTCAGGAAGTAGTGTGGTAAAACAACAAGAGGATGGCCCGAGAACCGAGCCAACCTCTACCGTTGAAACCTATAAACCTAAAACCATATAATAGATGCAGGGGTATACAAAAACGTTGCATACCCCTGTATTATTTTTTTGCATTTTTTTGATTATTCTTCTAATGGCACGTATATCCAGAAAAACAGCGGCATATAAGCGGGAATTCCGCCTCCCAGGTAAGAGCCTTCAGAGGTGGCCGAACTGCCTTCGTTCGTGTATCCGTAATCGGAATGAAAGAAACATATGGCTATTTCACCGTACTTCATGTTGAGCATACATTTGCTGAAACCTTCCACTACAGAGCCTTCTTCCGATGTTTCAGTGTCATCGGTATCCTCTTCTTTATCAGGTAAGGTGACTTTGAGTTCCGAATACGTGGAGGATGAATTGTAAATATTATATTTCAATGCGGTATCTGCCACATTGGTGTCAAAAACGTGTCCGTTCAAAAATTTACCTACGTAATACGCACTTACTGTAGATGCGTGTTCAAGGGAATCCCCTGTGCCGGGAACTATCGTCATTTTGTAAAACCCCCGTTCCAGTGAATCGAGACCGGGATAATGTCTGTCGCGAAATGCTTCCAGGGTATCAATTTCGTAGCTAACAATATCGTTTACAACCTTAACCAGCTCCAGGTCGTATACCATGGTTGAGGAATTTTCACTGGTACCTCCTTCTGCATAGGCAGACAACCAGTATGGGAGCCATATACGACGGGTTTCGCCCTCCTGCATCTGCTGCAACATTTCTTCCAGTCCCATCATTATGGAATACTTCCCCATGTACCACAATAAAGGTATATAAGCATCCTCGTAACTGAACATGCCCAGTTGCCTGGCCACCTCTTCTTCTGTACTCCCCTGCAGGTTGTAATTGAGATCCCGGATGGTTTCCTTGACAAAAACCATGGATGAATCCGTTGTGGCAGCTCCCGACCCCTGACGGAGAACCGTATAATACAATCCGGACTCCGTTTTGATCAAAGTATCCTTGTGAACAACCTTTACGTGTGCCGCCAGTATGTTTTCGTGTATCTCGCGGGAGGATTCCTCTGTCTGCGTAGCACACGAGGAAAGAATCACGGCCATTCCGGTTATTACTGTTACAAGCAGGAAGCGTATATTTTTCATCCGTGCAAAGGTATCTAATTTTTTACAATCCTCTCTATCCATATTTCGAACAACAGCGGAGACATTGCCGGAACCAGTCCCACTTTCGTGTTTCCAAATCCGTAATCCGCATTGAAAATGATATAAGCATGTTCTCCGGAAGCCATCCCCGGAAACCCGTTATCCAGTCCTTTCAAAAAGCGTCCTTCTCCCACAACTCCCGAACGTATCTTTGCTTCTTCTGTTTCCAACTTCCTGTTGTAAGATAAAGCTACGCTGTCCGAGTTGGTATAAAACAGTTCTCCTTTTCCGTTTGAGAATATATGCCCGGCATAATAAAAATATGCGGTATCTCCCGGTGCCAATGTGTCGGCCTGTCCGGCGGGCGTTCCCTGTTCAAGCACAGCCCTGACCACTCCGTTCCTGTAAAATACCGTGTCTTTTGTCAATGATTGTACAAACTTGTCTATGGCTTCTTCCTGACGAATCAACGTCAGTTTGCGGTCCTCCTTGGTACAGGAGATAGCTGTAAGCATAAGTCCGGCAAGCAAAATCAAGGCTGTTTTCATTGTAAATCCGTACTATGCAATTATTGTGCCCAGTGCTTTTTTGAGCAACGGCTCTATCTCTTCCATAGAATCTTCCATTTTCCCTGCCGAGGCATTCAAATGGCCTCCTCCCTGGTAAAATTCCCGTGCAATTCCGTTCACGGGAATATCGCCCTTGGATCTTAGCGATACTTTTATGTGATCGGCCCTTTGAAGAAAAAAAGCCGAGACAGAGATTCCGCTGATGGCCAGCGGCAGGTTCACAAACCCCTCTGTGTCCCCGTTGCTGTAGCCGAACTTTGCAAGAACATCCAGGGGAAGGACAATGTACCCGCATTTGTATTCGGGAAGCAGGCGGATGTTCTGGAGCGCGTAACCCATAAGTCTCATGCGATTATAGGAAAAGTTGCGGTATACCTGGTCGTAAATAAACTCGGTGTCAGCCCCGAAAGCCACCAACTCGGAAGTAACCCGGAACGTTCCGGGATAAACACTGTTGGCAAATTGATTCGTATCTGTAATGATCCCGGCCAAAAAAGCATCGGCCTGTTCTTTTGAAAGTACGGCATCAGCTTTCCAAGATTTGATTACGCGGTAAGTCAGCTCACAGGTAGAGCTGATGCGTGTTGTGGAAAACACCAGATCAAATTCCTTATTAACCGGATCCGTATGATGATCAATCAGGACCTTAAAAGCTTTTGAATTCAGCATAATCTTTCCCAATGCATCCATCCGGGAAAACCCGCTTACATCAAGGGCAACGATCATATCTGCCTCTTTTATGGCCTGCTCTGCAGTTTGACCGTCCTGCGAATAGACCACAATCTCGTGGCCGGGATCCAGAAAAGATAAAAATTCCGGATATCTGGTAGGGCTGACCAGGGTAACCTCAAATCCTATCTTTTTCAAAAAAAGTCCCAAACCCACAAGCGCGCCGATGGCATCACCGTCGGGATTGACGTGAGTACCCAGTACGATTTTCCGGGATTTTTCAACAGCTTTCAGCCAACTTTCAAAATGTTCTTTTGGAAACAGGTCATTCATAATAAAGATATTGATGCAAATATAATTGATTTATTGCAGAGGTTATTTTTTTTCCTAATTTTGCAGGACGCCATTTAGAATAATTAATATCTCAATAATGAAAAAAATACTCACCATTGTTATTCTGCCCTTGATAATCATCGCTTTGGGTTATGCAATCATCCGGAGTCTCACGTCTCCCATAAACTTTGAAAAAGAACGCACATTTCGTGAGAAACTGGCTATTGAGCGCTTGAAAGATATTCGTACCCTGCAAACCACTTACAAAACAGAATTCGGGAAATACGCCCCCAATTTTGATTCCCTGGAAACTTTCTACAACAATGGATCCATAACCATTGTACGCCAGATCGGATCATTTGATGACTCGGTTGCTGTTGCCCAGGGTCGTGTAGTCCGTGACAGTATGGAAATGGCCGTTAAGGATACATTGCTCAAGCGTCCGAATTTTGTTATTGACTCACTCCGCTGGGTTCCACTGGTGGGAGAAGAATTTGAAATGAGGGCCGTGGTTAAAAAAGTATCCGGTGTAGATGTACCTCTTTTTGAGGCTTGTACACCTTACGATGTCCTGCTTAGAGGCATGGAACGTCAGCTGATCGTTAACCTGAACGAAGAACGCAAGATCACCGACCGTTATCCCGGTTTGAAGGTGGGCAGTATTGATCAACCCAACAACAACGCCGGTAACTGGGAATAATAATATGTCTGCGACCAGTAAAATACCGCAGGCACATCACAGATTGTCCATTCATATTGGCGTGAATGGACTTTCTTTTGTTGTAGAAGACAGCCAAACGCATGAATGTTTGCTCTGGCGCAACCATTCCTATTCATTTCCGGAGGGTGATTATAATGAGTGGGCAAAAGAAGTGGGGCACGTGTTCCACCAGGAAGAATACCTGCAAAAACGTTTTCCCCACTGTCATGTCATGATTGACACGTACAAACATACACTCATTCCCACAAGTCTTTTTCAACCGGACCAGGCACTGGAAGTCCTCAATCAGTTGTTTCAAACAGCAGATCTTGACGAAGTAAATTACTCGCCGGTTGATATCCTGGATGCCACCTGCATTTATGCACTTCCGGCACCGGTCAGTGCGGCTGTTTTCAAACACCAACATAAAGCGGGTTTTTACGCATCGGTTATACCTTTGCTGCGTTACATCCTGGAACGCAAGGAATATTCCCGTGCACTGATGCACTTCACTCCCTCCCACGTAGACCTGATCCTGATGCAGGGAGAACGCCTGTTGCTTTGTAATTCATACGCCATTGACCGCTTTAGCACGGGTATGTATTTTTTGTTTTTTGCCCTCAAGCAATGGCAACTTAATCCCCGTAGTCTGAGCCTTTTTGTAAGCGGTTCGTTAAAACCGGCTCATTTAAAACAACTCTGTTCTTTCTTCCCTTCGGTTACTGTAGCTACTTCCCAAAAGGGACTGTTTCCCACAGAAGCCCTCAACCTGCAATATGGGCCACACTTCTTTCCGGTATGCGTATCATAAGCGGAAGTTTAAAAGGGCGCAATATTATGCCGCCGGGATCTTTCAGGGCACGACCAACCACAGATTTTGCCAAAGAGGGACTGTTCAATATGCTGGAAAACAGCCTGGATATTACCACCATCAGGGTACTCGATCTTTTTGCAGGCAGCGGTGGCATTTCGCTGGAGTTCGTCTCGCGCGGATGCGCATGGGCAACCTGTGTGGAAATGAATCCGGCACATGCGCGGTTTATCAGAGATACGGTCGCAAATCTGGGACTCGGCTCAAAAATTCAGGTTGTCCGTCACAACGTTTTTGATTTTCTGAAAATCTGCTCCCGGAAATACGACCTTGTTTTTGCCGATCCGCCCTACGACATGACCGGGTTGGAAAACATTCCCGCTAAGATCCTGGATGCCGGGGTACTGGCACCGGACGGTCTTCTGATCCTGGAACATTCCGCAAAATACTCCTTTTCTGAAGCACCCGGCTTCATGAAAGAAAAAAAATACGGAAACGTACATTTCAGTTTTTTTGCAGTTTCAAAAACATTCCCTACATTTGCACTCCCAAACAATCAGGGTCCGGTAGTTCAGCCTGGTTAGAATACGTGCCTGTCACGCACGGGGTCGCGGGTTCGAGTCCCGTCCGGACCGCTCCAAAAGAAGCCAATCAGTTTTGCTGGTTGGCTTTTTTTTTGGAGGGAATTCGGGTGCGTTGCACACATTGTTCTTCTCATTGATTATCAGGCAAATACGAAAATCGACCCCCGGGGGGTCGATTTTGCTAAAGTGTTGATTTCCAGCCAAACGAACAATGTGTGCAACGCACCCTTTTTCTCTATCCTCAATCCTTGATGCAGCGAACTGAATGTCCATCCCATTTCTTAGCTATATCATCATGCCAAATATCGTCACTAAGGTACCAACTACTGGCGCGATTAGAACCTTCATAGGGTTCGTCAGTACTCCACCAATAAGTAAAATCTTGAAGCCCATAAAAATTCCCGTCGCCTACACCCCCTGATCCACGTGCTGAAAAGCCACTTGTGTTGGTTCCTCCAGCAACGTCATTACGCCAATGTGAAGCTCCAACTTCTCTCATTTTATCACCAGGACCGATGACTGTTCTTACATATCTTTCTTTGTCAATCTCTTCTTGTGGCAATCCAAGATATACTAACAATTGCCTCCACTCTGCATCACTAGGCAGATGCCAGCCAGTAGGACAAATGCCTTGAACGCCACTGGGATTAGCATCACTTGCTGTGGCATCTGCCATAGCTGCACGCCAATTGTATAATACTCCATAGTGGTTATAATAACTAAAATGATCTCCCCAAGGATATGACTTGGCTTCAGTTACATCTGTGCCTTGGTAGTTGTAAACATAATAACTCGGCTCTAACATAGTCTCTACCCAATTAATATAGCCTTCTGCGGTATCTGTTGTATCATAATGAGGATTATTTACTGCTGGCAAATACGCCAGGTTTTCTGCCATCCATATCTGATTTCCAATTTTAACTGTTTTATAAACATGTCCATCCCGGTTGTCGGTAAAAGTACCAAACACTGGCCCTTCTTCCTCCTCTTGTGCTTCTATGTTTTGCTGCTCACCATAGAATGTCCCTAGTGAACATATGGCATAAGCTCTTACATAGTACGTGCTGTCAGGAGAAAGGCCTGTAATATAACCAGTAAACACTCCTGTACCTGTCCCATTTGATGTTTTTGAATCTCCAATGGTAGGATTCTCATTGGTGCTCCAGCAAATACCACGCGCACTAATTACTATTCCAGCAGAAGCAGCTACATTCCCGTAACATGTTGCTGTTGTATCAGTGACATCAAACGGTGTTCCTGTAATAACGAAAACAGCAGCCCCTTCCGTGAGCGTTGTGAACGCCTTCTCTGCACCGTAAGCGGTTCCTTCAGAATTTGTGGCATAGGCCCTGACGTAGTAAGACGTGTTTGCAGCCAGGCCGGTCAAATCACCTGTAAAGGTTCCGGTCCCCGTTCCGTTGGAGGTTTTGGAATTTTCGATAGTGGGGTTTTGCGAGGTGCTCCAGCAGATTCCCCGGGCAGTAACAGCCGCGTTACCATCTTTAGTTACTTCGCCGGAGCACGATGCGGTTGTGGTTTGTATAATGGTTATGTCTCCCGTGGTTACCTTAGGTTTGGTAGGAGATTGTGCGATCAGCCATTCATAACCGATGATATCGCTTTTCTCATAATTCAGTGTTGCCAAATCAAAAATTTCGACATTCATTCCCGCATTCAGGTTGATCCCGACAGACAATTTCCACCAGGGTTCTTCTTTTTCAACCGTTTCTTCATTTGCATCAACTTCCAACTTGCCATAAATTTTCGTGTTTATATAAGGACCGGCAACATTATATAATTTTGTTGAAAGCTCCGGTTGTATATATATAGATGCTTCTGCATTGGCTTTTTCCAAGACCGGCTTAGTATTGGAAAATTCGTTGGTAAATGTCTTATAAGCCGACCAACCGCCGGTTTTCGCATACTGTATTCCCGCATCAATATATATTTGTTGTGTAGCAGAACACGTTGCGGTACCGCTGACATACCCTTCCAGACCCAACTTCACTTCCACCTCAGGCACTACCACAAGAGCCAAAGGCCCCACAATAGGAATAATGATGGGCGCAAAAGTGATGGTAGCGATGGTAATATCCTTTTCAAACTCCCGCTTCAAAGCCGCAGAAAGTTGCAAAGTCAGCGTCTCGGTCGTAATTATTCCGCTTTTTGCCGAGTTCAATGACGATCCGTCCATGTTTATATCCAGGATAAAAGTCATATCACTGACAAACTTCCCGGTTAGCCTGATCCCGCTGTACAATTCCGTATTAATATTCCAATTGGTAACATGAGTTACAGATCCCTTTACATTAGCCGGCTCCTGGGTTATCCCTTCATAATGGAACACAACATCCTGAATGTCATCCGGAGTCAAAACCAACTCGGCCTGGATGGATCCTTGTTCAATCACATCGGCTAGTGAAGCAAACTCCGTCTCCACCACAATTTCACCGCCACCTTTTGTGGTAGTAATCCCGGATATCTTTCTTAATAAACCGTTCCCAACAGTGGAAACCAATACATCGCCTACTTCCAGCGGTTGTACAGCAATCAGATCCTCCCTGAAAGTAAGCGTATAGTCGGTAGAATCAATCAGCAGGATGTTCTCATCCCACATCTGATCTTCAATGATCTGAGCGCTCTCGCTAACAACCACCTCATCCGGATCAGGATTCTCCTGGGGATCGCATGAGACCAGCAATAATCCTGTAATGATTAAAAAGATAATCTTCTTCATTGCTAAAGGTTATGACTTAGATGCATAATTAATTATTATCCGAATAATAATTGATGTATTATTTACGGAAAAATATTGAGTGGTATTTTGAATTTGGAGCACAACAAATCTGAATTCGTTGTATCGGGAACATTATTGGGTAGAAAATTCTTTTCCAAATATATAGAAATAAATATTTGGCGGAACTCCTGATAGTGATTTTTTTTACTACCAAAAAAAGGGTGCGTTGCACACATTGTTCGTCTCATTGATTATCAGGCAAATACGAAAATCGACCCCCGGGGGGTCGATTTTTCTAAAGCGTTGATTTTCAGCCAAACGAACAATGTGTGCAACGCACCCTTTTTGTTCGGCCATGCTCACGGCCAGTTTGTTCCTGATATCGAGAACATATATAATCTAATAATAGCCGGTACTTTTTAAAGAATTTGACTATTTTTATTAAAAATTGAATAATGAAAAATTCCCTTCTTTCCCTGCTGGCAATGCTCCTGCTACTTTCCTGTACACCCTATGATGCCATAAACCGCTTTTCCGGAGTATATTTTGATTCCGAGGCCTTATCTCTTAATTTGGGAGAAAGTGTTCAGTTACCCGTAAACGTTACACCTACCCGATACTCCGATGATGTGTCCTTGTCGTGGGAAAGCAACAATACGTCTGCAGTATCTGTAAATAGTAACGGTCTGTTGACAGCCGGAGGCTATGGAGAAGCGACTATCACTGTTACTGCAACTTACAGGGAAAACAGCTTCAGTGCCAGTTGCCTGGTAAATGTGCCTATGGTATTGTCCGGTGTTTCTTTGGATCTGGAAATTTTAACGCTCCATCTTGATGAAACAGCCAACCTTCAGCTTTCGATCACACCCACTGAATTATCCGGTCTGGCTCAGATTTTCTGGGAAAGCTCAAATACTTCGATTGTGTCCGTTAATGAAAACGGACAGTTAACCGCTCTTGATTATGGAGAAACTACCATATCTGTCACAGCTACATACATGGGTATACAATATGGGGCCTCTTGTGATGTTACGGTTCTGGAGGATGATCCCGAAAATGTGTTAACCGGAGTATTCCTTGACAAGGAGAGCCTTACTCTTGCAGTTGACGGTGAGACAACACTGAATGCTACAGTAACACCGGCAAGTCTAACAGACAATGTGACATTCTATTGGTCAAGCAACAACACATCGGTGGCACTGGTTTTTGATGGTGATGTAATAGCCATTGGACCCGGTGAGGCGGTTATTTTCGTAAGGGCAAGTTATCAGGGTATAGAATGTGTCACACAATGTATTGTTGAAGTTATTTAGCGAAAAAAGGGTGCGTTGTACACATTGTTCGTTTCATTGATTATCAGGTAAATACGCAAATCGACCCCCGGGGGTCGATTTTGCTAAAGTGTTGATTTCCAGCCAAACGAACAATGTGTGCAACGCACCCTTTTTTTCTTTATCTTAGCATGCCGGAAAAGCCAACATCTATGAAAGGCATATTCTATAAAAAGCTGATTACAGCACTGATAACGGCATTGATAACCGCTGTGCCATTAATGCTGCAATCGCAGACAGTCCCCGATTCTACCATTACCGTATCTACCAGCCGTCCGATAGCATTTGGTCAGGCGGATTCAACCCGCATTTCTGCTGCGCCCGGAAACACAGATTCAACTGCCCTTATCACTGCGCCCTGTCAGGCCGATTCAACTGCCCTTTCTGCCAGTCCTGATCGCATTGCCGCATCGGATCCTTCCCCGTTACAGGACACTTCCCCATCTTATGAGATCCGCATCACACCGCTGGTGAGGACACTGGAGGTAACGGGCATCACCTCCAACTCGGCAAATATTACCAACCGGGTGGTATCCCTCTTCAAGCTGACGGTTTTTGCACGAGGGGTTTGCTGGAGCACTTCCCAAAATCCCACCATAGCAGGAAAGGTGACCATCGACGGGCACGGGACCGGAGCGTTTACTACCCGGCTACAGGGACTGAATCCGGGCACCACTTATTACATCAGAGCCTATGCCGTTAATTCAGAAGGATTTGCATACGGGCAACAAATCTCTTTTACCACTCCCGAGCCGGAACCGGAACCCCAACCGGACCCTGCCTTTGAAACTGTGCCCGAAACCGAATTGAAACCTAGGCGGGACCCGGAAGAAATTGTGCCCATCCCGGACGAAGGATTCAGAAGTTATTGCCTGCAATGGTTTGACACAAACGGGGACCGTCAAATTTCCGGGGAGGAAGCAGCCGTTGTAACCGAGATAAAATGTCCTTTCTACAACATCAAATCCTTGCAGGGTATTGAACACTTCACTTCCTTAAAAAACCTGGCCTGCTGCGATAACGACCTGATAACATTGGATGTAAGTCATAACACAGAACTGGTCTACCTGAATTGCAGCAACAACCGCTTGTCCCAAATTAACATTGGCGATAACACGGCCCTGCACGATCTGAATTGCACAGGGAACCAGCTCAAAACCCTGGATGTATCCGCTAACATCGCCCTGCAAACCCTCTTTTGCGGGTACAACCAGCTAAGCGTATTGGATCTGGACCAAAACAGTGAATTGCTTTGGGTCATTTGTGACTGTAACCAGTTAATCTCATTGGATATAAGCAACAATCAAAACTTATTGCGCCTTGAATGTGTAAATAACCTGATCACATCGCTCCAAGTTAACGGTGCACTTTCGTTAATGTCCCTGGATTGTTCCCGAAACCATCTGAGCTACATTGACCTTAGTGGAGTTCCCAGCCTGACATCACTGGTATGCAGGGAGAACAACCTGGTTACGCTGGATGTGTCCTTTAACAACGTCTTAAACCAACTTTATTCATTAAACAACCCGGGTTTACAGGAAATCCGTCTAAACGGCGGACAAACCATAGACGATTTGCAAAAAGACGACCATACACTCTTAAAATACAGATAAATAATGGCTCCTGCACACAAACTCCACACGATTAATGAAGGCACCGTAAAGGTCCCCGGCGGAAACATCTGGTACAGGATCGTCGGAGCCGGGACAAAAGGCATTCCCCTGCTGACCGTTCACGGAGGGCCCGGGGCGCCCCATCAATACCTAAAACCTTTGCAGGAACTGGCAAATCAACGGCCGGTAATCTTTTACGACCAATTGGGTTGCGGCCGGTCGGACAGGCCCGAAGACAGGAGTTTATGGACAGTGGAACGTTTTACAGAGGAACTCGACATTTTGCGTCACACGCTCAACCTGGAAGAAGTGCACCTTTTGGGCCAATCCTGGGGCAGCATGCTGGCCGTAGAATATATGCTTCGCAAAAAGCCCTCCGGTATCCGGTCGCTCATTTTGTCAGGCCCTTACCTTAGCAGTCCCCTCTGGGCCAAAGACCAACGTTACTGGATAAACCAGCTTCCCAAAAAGACCAGGCAGACCATCCTGGTTTGTGAAACCAAAGCAGACTTCAACAATCCGGCCTACCAGGATGCCGTTATGGAATTCTACCAACGCCACCTTTGCCGCATGGATCCGTGGCCTTCCGAACTCATGGAATCCATGGAAGGTATGGGAATGGATGTCTATCAATATATGTGGGGGCCGAGTGAATTCACCATGACCGGAACCCTTAAGGAAGCCGACCTGACCCCTCAGCTTCACCTGCTGGACCTGCCTGTCCTGCTTACCTGCGGCCAATTTGACGAGGCCCGCCCGGAAACCGTCGCACTATTCAGGGAACTTATTCCTAATTCCCAAATGCACGTTTTTAAGGGAGCCTCTCACTCCCACCTTCTGGAAAAGCCGCAAAGGGTGCAACGCACACTTCGTTCTTTTCTCAGATCCACAGACAGTTAACGAAATCGACCCCCGGGGGCTTGAAATTCATAAGTTGCTGATTATCTAGCAAAAGAACAATTGGTGCGTTGCACTATAGTTGCCGCAATTTAGCAAATTTGAGCAGCAGTGTTTTGGCACCGCCGAATTCGAATTCTATAACGGCCTTGGCATTAGGCATTTCACCTTCAAGAGAGAGGATGCGTCCGCGGCCAAAACGGTCGTGTTCAACCTTCATTCCCACAGCCAGAGCGGAGGGATCCGCCGCCTGAAAATCCTTACCGGAAGACGTGGCGGGTGCAGATCCGGGTGCCCCGGTGGCAGATCTCACGCTCCGGAAGCCTTCGGGGATTTTTGCCGAGGCGGTAATTTCTTTTTCCGCAGAACTGTTCCTGCCGCCAGCGAACTGCCGTGAATAATACGAGTTCCTGCGGGACCCCCATGACGTGTTGTCCCATTGCCCGGCGGCCTGATCCCCGGAACCCGCAGAGCCTGTGCTTTCCGGGAGGGGGCGGTTCAAAAAGGCAGGATCAATTTCCCGTAAAAACCGGCTGGGCGGATTGGACTCCATAGAGCCCCAGCGCATACGCTTTTGTGCGTGAGACAAGGTCAGGGATTTCCTGGCTCGGGTCATGGCCACATAGAAGAGCCGCCTTTCTTCTTCCAGTTCCGTGATCGTATTGCTGGACAATAACGACGGGAAAAGCTTTTCTTCCAGGCCTACCACAAAAACATGGGAAAATTCCAATCCTTTTGCCGAGTGGACCGTCATCAAACTGACCCTTTCCTGGTCCGGTGCGTCTTGTTCATCCATCTGTGTAAGCAAAGTCACGTTTACCAGGAACCGTTCCAGGGTGGGACTGCCTTCTCCCTCTTCAGGGACAGTCACCTCCGTTTCCAATTCCACATCTTCTCCCGCTACCCCGCAAAAAGCCTGGATACTGTTGAGCAATTCCTCCACGTTATCCAGTTTTGACATGCCTTCTATGGATTTATCCTGGCGGAGCATAGGAAGGTAGCCGGACATGGTTGCCACTGCCAGTGCCACTTCAAAGGCATTGCCCCCTTCTTCCTGCATACCCTGTGCACTCTGAATGATCTCGGCAAAAGCTTTTAATTTCTGGACGGTGTTTCCCCTCAGGCCCGCGGCTTCCGCATCGCCCCGGAGTATGTAGGCAAAGGGTGACATACCGTTAAACATGGCTGCCGAGCCGAGTCTTTCAAGGGTGACTGCCCCGATCCCCCTGGCAGGAACATTGACCGCCCTGCGAAAGGCTTCCTCGTCGTTCGGGTTGACCACCAGACGCAGATACGCCATCAGGTCTTTCACCTCGGCCCGCTCATAAAAGGAAAAGCCTCCGTATACCTTGTAAGGAATATTTCTTTTGCGAAGGGCCTCCTCCAGGATCCTGGACTGTGCGTTGGTACGGTAAAGAATGGCAAAATCGCCGTACCCGGCCCCTGTACCATACACTTTTCCCAGTATGGCAGATACGACCAGGAACGCTTCTTCGGCATCTGTATAGGCATTGAGCAATTCAATTTTTTCTCCCGGTTCCGACTGCGCAAAACATTCTTTACGCATCCTGCGTGTATTGTGCCTGATCAAGCTGTTGGCGGCCTTTACCACGGTCTGTGTGGAACGGTAGTTCTGTTCCAGCCGGTATTCTTTGGCTTCCGGGAAATCCTTCGTGAAATTCAGGATGTTTTCTATACGGGCTCCCCGGAACGCATAGATACTCTGCGCGTCATCCCCGACCACGGCAATGTTGCGATGGTTCAGTGCCAGGTTCTTAATGATCAGGTATTGGGCCAGGTTGGTGTCCTGGTATTCGTCTACCAGTATGTACCGGAATTTAGCCCGGTATTTAGCCAAAACGTCCGGGTTTTGCTGAAAAAGGATGTTGGTATAAAGCAACAGATCATCAAAATCCATAGCCCCGGCCACCTTGCATTTTTTAGCATAAAGGGCGTAAATATCAGCTATCCGTGGTTTACGGGATGCCTGGTCGGCCTGCATCAACTCGTCATTGGCAGCATAGGCGGAAGATGTCATCAGGCTGTTCTTGGCTTTGGATATGCGTGACATCACTTCCGCCGGAGGATATGTCTTGTCGTCCAGTTTCAGATCTTTTATACAACTTTTAATGGCCGATTTGCTGTCCGATTTATCATAGATCGTGAACGTTTCCGGGAATCCCAGCACCTGTGCTTCCTTGCGCAGGATACGCGCAAACACCGAGTGGAACGTTCCCATCCACAAATAACGCACTTTGTCCGGCCCGGCCAGGGAAGAAACGCGTTCTTTCATTTCCTTGGCCGCCTTATTGGTAAAGGTGAGCGCCAATATTTCCGGGGCCGGGATTCCCCGGTCCAGCATATTGGCAATCCGGCATGTTAATACTTTGGTTTTTCCGCTTCCCGCTCCCGCGATGATAAGTGAAGGCCCTGCGATATCTTCTACTGCCTGTCTCTGGGCCTGGTTCAACTCCTGCAAATAGTTCTCCTTCATAGCGACAAATATAGGGAAAAGCCGGTGAAAATTTTATCTTTGTATCTGCTAAAAAAAGTATATGTGCGCCCATTACAAATTGCGTAGAGGATTGAATATCCCCTTGAAAGGCAAGGCCGACATGATCACGGATCCCCCCGTTGTTTCTGCACTCTACGCGCTTAAACCCACTGATTTTAAACACATTGTTCCAAAACTTCTGGTCAGGGAAGGCGATGCCGTTAAAGCCGGAAGCCCGGTGTATTGCGACAAAAACCGGCCGGAGGTACGTTTCACTTCACCCGTAAGCGGGACCGTTCAATCTATAGTCAGAGGAGAAAAAAGGAGGCTGGAAGCCATTGAGATACTTGATGACGGTAAAAACGAATTCCTGCAATTCCCGGCTGAAGCTCCGGAAACGATGTCTGCACAGAAAATCAGAGAACTATTGCTGGAAAGCGGTTGCTGGCCTTTCATTATACGAAGACCGTACGGCATCACCGCTCATCCCGGAGAAACGCCAAAAGCTGTGTTTATCAGCTGTTTTGATTCCGCTCCCCTGGCCCCGGACCTGGATTATGCGTTCGCCGACAGGGAAGAAGCACTTAAAATGGGACTCCGGGTAATGGAAAGGCTATGCCAGGGAAAAATTCACCTGGGGCTATCGGACAAAACATCCCCACACAGTGTTTTCCGGCGCCTGCAGGGTGTGGTTCATACTTTTTCCGGTCCCCACCCGGCAGGCAATACGGGAATACAGATCCACCACGTTTCCCCCATTGGAAAAGATCAGGTGGTCTGGACTCTTACTCCCCTGGGACTCTCTGTTATAGGAGAACTTTTCCTGAAAGGCATATACGATACAACAAGAACAGTTGCCGTAACAGGCCCTTCCCTGCACCGGACCGGGTATATCCGTTGCCGCCCGGGCCTTCATATGAAGGCACTGGAAGCATTCCCCTACGACAAAGACGGGGAAGTACGTATTATCAGCGGGAATCCCCTGACCGGAGACAATGTGGGAAAAGATGGGTTCCTGGGATTCCACCACGGTCAGATCACTTTTTTACCGGAAGGACATTCGCGCGAACTGCTGGGATGGGCACGGCCTCTGCGCCTGCATAAATTCAGCGCAGCACGGACCTATGTTTCTTACCTGGCTCCTTTACTCGGCAAAACCGGACGTTTTTCGCTCAATACCAACACCAACGGCGGCGCCAGGGCGTTTGTCCTGACTGAAGGATACCAAAAAGTATTGCCCGCAGACATTTTCGTGTCGTTCCTGATCAAAGCGGTTCTGGCCAAAGACATCGATAAAATGGAACAGTTCGGTATCTATGAAATGATCCCGGAAGACCTGGCTCTATGCGAATTCATCTGTCCCTCCAAAATAGAGATACAGGATATTCTTCAACAGGGCATAGACCTGATGATAAAGGAAATGCAATGAAAGGAATAGAAAAAATAGTCAACAGGATCAAACCCGTCTTCAGCAAAGGGGGAAAGCTGGGGTTTTTGCATTCAACTTTTGATGCATTTGAATCGTTTTTGCTGGTTCCTGCCACCGTTACCGGGAAGGGTTCCCATATCCGCGACTGCAACGACCTGAAAAGGGTAATGATCGTAGTGGTCATAGCCCTGGTTCCGTGCCTGCTTTTTGGTATGTACAACACCGGGTTGCAGCATTACCTGGCCATGGGGCCGGGGGCGGAGCTACCCGGGTTTTTTCAGATCTTCTGGTACGGGTTCCTGCGGGTCATTCCGCTCGTCATTGTTTCTTATGTGGTCGGTCTGGGAATAGAATTCACGGTAGCCCAGGTAAGAGGCCACGAAGTCAATGAGGGTTACCTGGTCACAGGTATGCTCATTCCCCTGATAGTTCCCGTTACCATTCCCTTATGGATGCTGGCAACAGCCGTGGCTTTTTCCGTACTTATTGGGAAAGAGATCTTTGGAGGTACAGGAATGAACATCTGGAACCCCGCTTTGCTGGCCCGCGCTTTCCTGTTCTTTTCTTACCCGGGATATATGACCGGAGACAAGGTCTGGATAGACGGTTTCAGCGGGGCTACACCCCTGGCTTTGTGGACAGAACAGGCGGGCGCAGCTCAAACCATGCCCTCCTGGAGGGACATGTTCCTGGGATTTATTCCCGGCTCCGTGGGAGAAACCTCTGTGGTGTGCATTATGCTGGGAGCAGCCATTCTCATTTATACGGGAGTTGCCAGCTGGAAGATAATGGTTTCCTGCCTGGCCGGGGCTTCCCTGACCGGTTTGTTGGGAGGTATTCCGGTGCATTACCACCTGGTTATGGGTGGTTTTGCCTTTGGGTGTGTTTTTATGGCTACCGATCCGGTTACCAGTCCCCAGACAGAAGCAGGAAAATGGTTCTACGGAGCACTCATAGGTATCCTTACCGTTATAATACGCCTGTTCAATCCCGGGTACCCGGAAGGCATGATGCTGGCCATTTTGCTAATGAATACATTTGCTCCTCTGATAGATCATTATGTGGTAGCCGTACACGTGAAACGGAAAATGAAAAGAATTGCTGCCAATGGATAAGAGAAAAAAGAACGGAAATCTTTATACGATTCTTTATGCAGCTGCTATGGTGATCATAGTGGCAGTAGTGCTGGCTTTTGTATCACAGATCCTTAAGCCGCGCCAGGATACCAATATCCGGCAGGAAACCCGGCGGACCATTCTGCGGTCGGTACACCTGGAAGGACAATCCTACGAAAAATACATAAAAGACACCGCAGCTGGCCCGGAACACCTGCCTTTGTTCATATGTACCCTGGATGACGGCACCCGGAAATACATCATACCTATGGAAGGAAAAGGCCTCTGGGGTTCAATTAACGGATACCTGGCCCTGAACGATGATTTTCGTACGGTTTACGGAGCCGTGTTTGACCATGAAGCCGAGACTCCCGGACTGGGAGCAGAAATTTCTACCCCGTTTTTCAGTGATCCCTTCCGGGGCAAATCTCTTTACCGGGGCGAAGAATTTGTCTCCCTGGCGGTAGTAAAACCGGGAAAGTCGGCAGGCAATCCCAATGCGGTTGACGGCATTTCCGGGGGAACCCTTACCAGCCGCGGAGTTGAAAACATGATACGCGAATCCCTTGAACCTTATATTCCTTTTTTGAAACACTATGAATAAACGCATCTTCCTGGACCCGCTCTTTAAAAACAACCCCGTTTCCGTACTGGCATTGGGGATCTGTTCGGCCCTTGCGGTGACCGTAAAAATGGAACCTGCACTGGTTATGGCCCTTTCGGTGACTTTGGTAACCGGGTTCTCGGGACTGATCCTGTCCATGCTGCGCAATACCATCCCAGATCGTATCCGGATCATAGTTCAACTGATCGTGATCGCAACCCTGGTAATCCTTGTAGACCAGGTATTGAAAGCCTTTGCATACCCCATCAGCAAACAACTGTCTGTTTTTGTAGGCCTGATCATAACCAATTGCATCATTATGGGACGTATTGAGGCTTTTGCCCTGCACAACAAACCATTCCACGCCTTTGTAGACGGAATAGCCAACGGGCTGGGTTACGGGATCATCCTGGTGGCCGTTTCTTTTTTCAGGGAACTTTTCGGCTCCGGGACATTGATGGGGTACTCCCTTATTCCTGAAAAGTGGTATGTGTCCGCAGGCGGTTTTTACGAAAACAACGGTTTGTTCATACTGCCCCCCATGGCTCTTATAGTTGTGGGACTGATTGTTTGGGTTTTTAATGCACGGAATGCCAAAAAAGACAAAAAAGCATGGAACAAATAATTGACATATTCGTAAGATCGGTCTTTGTAGAGAATATGATCTTCGCCTATTTCCTGGGCATGTGTTCTTACCTGGCAGTTTCAAAAACAGTGAAAACGGCATCCGGATTGGGACTGGCTGTCATTTTTGTGTTATTGATCACCCTGCCCGTAAATTACCTGCTGGATCGCTACGTGCTGTCCCCCGGCGCATTGGCCCGGATCAACCCGGAATGGGCTGCGGTTGATCTTGGTTTTCTGAGTTATATCTTGTTTATAGCCGTTATTGCTGCCATGGTGCAGCTGGTAGAAATGGTCGTAGAAAAATTTGCTCCCGCCCTATACAACAACCTGGGAATATTCCTGCCCCTGATTGCCGTCAATTGTGCCATTCTTGGCGGATCGCTTTTCATGCAGGAAAGAGCCTATGAAAACATTTGGCAGGTACTTTCTTTTGCCCTGGGGTCGGGATTCGGATGGTACCTGGCCATAGTCTCCATAGCAGCCATCCGGGAAAAACTCAGTTATTCGAACATTCCCGCTCCCATGCGAGGCCTTGGCATTGCGTTTATTATTACGGGATTGATGGGAATCGCGTTTATGAGTTTTATGGGTATACAATTTTAAGTGTTAATCATGACAATGATCCAATACCTGTTACTGGCAGTTTCCGCGATCCTGATCGTCACCCTGGTCCTGGTGCTTTTGCTGGTCTATGCAAAAATCCGGCTAATGCCCTCGGGAAAGGTGAAATTAACCATAAACAGCGAAAAAAGCCTGGATGTCGAACCGGGAGTAACCCTGCTCAGCACACTGTCTGCCAACGAGATATACCTCCCCTCAGCGTGTGGCGGATCCGGAACCTGCGGACTATGCAAATGCCGCGTTGTCTCAGGAGGAGGCTCCATTCTCTCTACCGAAACCGGTTTCTTCACAAGAAGGGAACAACAAAGCAAATGGCGGCTTGCCTGCCAGGTGAAGGTTAAGGAAGACATGCAAATAGAGATCCCGGACGAAATACTGGGCGTTAAAAAATGGGAATGTGAAGTTATCAGTAACCGGAATGTTGCTTCATTTATTAAAGAATTTGTCATCAGGCTGCCGGAAGGAGAAAATCTGGATTTCCGTTCGGGAGGGTATATACAAATTGATGTGCCGCCAGTTACCGTGGACTTTGCCAAAGACGTCGCCATTGATAAGAAATACCTTGCCGAGTGGGACGCGCTGGGACTTTGGAACCTGAAAATGGTAAACCGGGAATATGGGTTCAGGGCCTATTCCATGGCCAACCATCCTGCAGAAGGGAACCGTATCATCCTGAACGTCCGTATTGCCACCCCGCCCTGGGACCGCGCCCGCGGTAGTTTTATGAAAGTAAACCCGGGCATTTGCTCTTCTTATATTTTTTCACGAAAACCGGGCGATAAAGTGAAGATTTCAGGCCCGTTCGGGGAATTTTTCCTGAAAGACACCCACGCAGAAAAGGTATTCATAGGAGGCGGAGCCGGCATGGCCCCTATGCGTTCCCATCTCTTTCACCTGTTCCACACCCTGAAAACTACGGACAAAGTGTCATTCTGGTACGGGGCAAGATCCCTGCGGGAATTATTCTATGAAGAAGATTTCAGGGAAATTGAAAAAGAATTTTCCAATTTTTCGTTTCACATTGCGCTTTCCGAGCCAAAACCGGAAGACAATTGGCAGGGATATACCGGGTTCATACACCAGGTGATCCTGGATCATTACCTGAAAGATCATCCGGAACCGGAAGAAAACGAATATTACCTTTGCGGTCCCCCGCTTATGACAGATGCCGTTATCCGGATGCTGGACAACCTGGGGGTTCCTGAAGATCACATTCTCTTTGATGACTTTGGAGGTTGAGGTTTTTTTTGTTTACCTTTGTGTACTATCAATCCGATTAAGAAAAACAACAGAATATGGAAGTAAAAATAAGCAACGATCCCGTACCCGTAATATCTATAAACGGAAGGATGGATACAGGCAACACGGTAATTTTTGAAGAAGCCATAGCCCCTCTCCTGAAAAGCCCCACAAAAAACATGATCATTGACGGTTCAGACCTGGAATACATAAGCAGTTCCGGACTGCGTCAGTTTCTTGTGCTGCAAAAAAACATTAAGGAAAAAAACGGCTCTTTAAAAGTCCGTAACCTAAGAGCGGAGATCAAAGACATCTTTGATCTGACCGGCTTTACCAACATCTTCACTATTGAGTAGTATTTTGCTGCGGATCAACAATCCAATGGAGGCATAAGTCGCTTCCAGGTATTTGTCCATATCCTGCAGGGAAACCCATTCCGTTTTTTCTATTCCTTCTTCTGTCTGAGGTTTCAACAAGCTCCCTTCTTCTGCAGTCATGCGGAACCAGGCTGTCATTTTCAATACATTATTTCCCTGGAAACGGTATGTATGGTATGTGGTGGCGAACTGATCCCCGGTAATTTGCAGACCCCGGGCTCCTGTCTCCTCGGCCACTTCCCTTAGAGCCGTTTCCCTTAGTGTTTCACCGGGGTCTTGTTTCCCTTTGGGCAAATCCCATCTTCCGTAGCGATAGATCATCAGTACATCACCTTTTTGATTGGTTACCACACCTCCGGCAGCGTGAAAAAGAACAAAACGCGAACACAGTTGTATAAAAGATGCGGAAGGATTTTCTACCGGGACTACCAGGTGATTGATATTCGAATTGCATTCAAAACCGACTATCAGATCTTCCCAGGAAACGGTACTGTCTGCAGGTGCAAGAGTTACCGAAGGAAGCAAACATACGGGACTGTCCGGACGGCATAACTGAAGGCGCCTATTATTGAAGAAAATACTGTACATTTGTACAAAGATATGTGATTATTATGGAATCTGCGGAAAAAATCGTGGCACAAAAGCTGTTGGAAATTCAGGCCGTACAGCTCAATATTGAAAAACCGTTTGTTTGGGCTTCGGGATGGTTGTCCCCCATATATTGTGATAACCGGAAAATTTTATCGGTTCCCGAAGTGAGAAACTTTATCCGCGACACCCTCTGCAAACTGATCATGCACAACTATCCTTCCGTAGAAGTCATTGCCGGAGTGGCCACGGGAGCCATTGCCATGGGGGCCCTGGTAGCAGACAAATTGGAAAAACCTTTTATATACGTACGTCCCAGGAGAAAAGACCATGGCACGGGCGCGCAGATAGAAGGATCGTTTGAACCGGAATCCAAAGTGGTGGTGGTTGAAGACCTTATTTCCACAGGGCATTCGGCTCTTTCAGCCTCTGATTGCCTGAAGAAATCATGTGCCAATGTGCTGGGCATGGTGGCCATTTTTTCATACAATTTTGATATTGCACGCAGGGCTTTTGAAAAAAGCAACTGCGAATTACATACATTAACAAATTACGACACACTTATCCGGGAAGCTGCCGATAACAATTACATAAATAAAGAGCAGCTGGACACCTTGAAAATATGGCGTCTGACTCCTAATACCTGGGGAAGATAATTATGGCAAATACACATGTTACCGGTGACGTACGTCACGTCAACAAAACCGCCGAAACCGTTTTTGAATTGTTTTCGGACTTTTCAAAATTCGCAGACCGCTTACCTGAAGACAAAAAAGACAAAGTAACTATAACCGAAGACACTATACTGGCCAATGCCCAGGGCATGCAAATGGGCGTTAAGGTTACAAGAAGGGAGGCCCCTACATTGATAGTTATGGAGCAATACGGGAACGTTCCGTTTGCCTTCAATCTGAACCTGCACATTCATCCCCTGGAAGAAGGTTGCGAATTGCAACTGGAACTGGATGCCGAACTCAGTATGATGATTAAAATGATGCTGGGAGGAAAGCTGAAAGATTTTGTTGATCAATTTACAACACAGCTGGCCGAAGGCTTGAACCGGTAAGTGTCAGAAAACCGGGTCTTATGATAAAGGACTTCAGACGCATACTGGAAGAGTCCATGCCCCCCGGAGAAATTGAGCTTTTACTGGCTTCACTGGATACTTCCCCGCCCGTCAGCATAAGACAGCACATCCGGAAAACAGATAAGGAACTGTTTCCCGGTACAGAGTCCGTACCGTGGTGCCCGGCAGGCAGGTACCTGAAAGAACGGCCGGTTTTTACTCTTGATCCACGCTTTCATTCGGGAGCCTATTACGTTCAGGAAGCATCCGGAATGTCTCTTTGGAAATTGAAAACCTACTTACAATCCATGAATGCACCCCGTGTACTGGATGCCTGTGCGGCTCCGGGTGGTAAAAGCACCCTGCTGCTGGACATTATGCCCGATGACGGATTGCTTGTCAGCAATGAGGCCATTCGCTCCCGGGTGCCTGTCCTGACTCAGAACACGGCACGGTGGGGTTACGCCAACGTTGTGGTCACACAAAATGATCCGGAAGCATTTTCCAGGTTGAAGGGGTATTTTGACGTCATTGTCACAGATGTTCCCTGTTCAGGGGAAGGTTTGTTCCGCAAAGAACCGCTATCCAGAAACAACTGGTCTTTGGCCGGTGTGGATCATTGTGCCTCGCGGCAAAAAAGGATCCTGACAGATTTGTGGCCGTCGCTGAAGGAAGGGGGCCTGCTGTTTTACAGCACCTGTACCTTTAACAGGAAAGAAGATGAAGATCAGGTGGAATGGATGGTCCGCCATCTGGGCGCACGCGTCTTACTCGGCCCGGAAAAATATTTTCCCCATCGCATCCGGGGAGAAGGATTTTTTATGGCACTGCTCCAAAAGGAGGGCGATCCTGCCACTCCTGGAAAAAAGAAGGTCCAGGGCCTGTCGCAGAAGAAAGGGATTCCCGGTTTTTTAAAAGAAGGTTTTGCGTATTCAATGAAAGGACCTTTGCTAAAAGCATTCCCTGCATCGTGGCAGGCAGACATGACAACCCTGGAACAAATCCTGAATGTAGTTCATTCGGGAGTTGCCGTGGCCCGGAAAAAAGGAAACGATTGGGTCCCGGAAGCGGACCTGGCGCTGTCCGTTGATCTGGAGAAAAGCGCTTTTGAACAATACAGTGTTGATCTGGCCGGGGCTATCTCTTTTTTACGCAGGGACTCACTTGTATTGCCCGCCGGCAAGGAAAAAGGATTTGTTTTGATAACTTACGATAACATGCCCCTGGGTTTTGTCAAGAACCTGGGATCCCGTTCCAACAACCTGCATCCGATGTCCCGCAGGATACTTATGCCTGCAGAACGAATAATCAAAACAGACTAAACATAACGGTTATGAAAAAGATGAAAATCCTGACTCCGGAACAATACCGAAAAAAAGGGAGACGTTTTCACAAAATAGAGAAATTCTTCTCCGGGCCCATGTATGCCCGTATGAAAAAAAAGAATGCCGCATTACGTAAAGAAGTGTTTGTTGAAACAGCCATTGGAACCATTCGTACGGTCTGGTACGGGTTGAACAATCCCGCTCCATCGCCTCTTCTCATTGACCTGCACGGAGGCGGTTTTATTTTAGGCAGCCCTGAAATGGATGAGAAAATGAATGTTGCCTGGAGCCTCGATCCGGGATTCCGGATCGTCAGCATTGATTATCCCAAAGCTCCTGACCATCCTTTTCCTGTTGCGGTAGACAGGATTTACGATGTTATTGAACATATTTTCGATCACGCTGCGGAATACGGAATAGATACCCAAAGGGTAGCTATAGGCGGACATAGTGCCGGAGCGAACCTGGCTACGGTATCTTGTATGAAGGCGAAAAGGTCCGGGAAAATGAATTTTGTCTGCCAGTTTTTAAATTGCCCGCCCCTGGACCTGGCTACAACTGCCCTTGAGAAACCGCATCCAAAAGGAAGTATCCCCAGGAAAATGTCTTTTATCTTTGATTATTGCTACGTTAACGGGGCGGACGGGCATCATCCTTATATTTCTCCGGTATATGCCTCTGCAGAGGATCTGAAAGGACTTCCCCCGGCATTGATTATTGTCGGTGGCAGGGATTCCCTCCACGATGAAGGTGTCTACTACTACAATAAACTGATAGAGTGCGGAGTAGATGCCCAATTACTGGATTACCCCGATGGCCTTCATTGTTTTATGCTTAAACGTTCGCTCCGGTCAGAAGATGCTTTTGAGAAGGCGACCGGTTTTCTGAGAAAACACCTGTTTCAGGGATTAAAGTGAAGTATCCGGCGCAAAGAACTTGGCCGGCCGTTCCGGAACAATATCAAATGATGTTAAAACGATTGAATATTCGGATCCGTCAGATAAAGCATACCGGATATCCAGCGGAGTAAGATCATTAACGGTCATTGAAATTATTATAAAGGCAAATAGAGATTTCACCGAGTGAGGGACCATGGTGACTTCCCAGACCGTCTCTTCACCGGGATTTTCTTTGCGTACAGGAGTGTCCGGATAGTAAAAATCCTTGTCCAGCCGGTTGAAGAATGCAGAAGGATTTTCCAGGATATCGGGAGAAGTACTATCGTATGAGAGTTCCTGCCACTCATCCGTTCCTTCATTGTAATAGTATTTTATTTCACCGTCGCAGTACACATAAAATTCATCCATGTGTATGTAAAACATATCTCCCTGGAGAATCATGGTCCCGGAAACCGATCCGTTCCAAAGAAAATTGGTTTCAACGGCCGGTGCCTGACGAATCTTTTCTGCAAATTTTTCCATCAAACCGGCAGTAGTTTGTGCCTGGATTGTGAGTACTGCAAACAGAGTGAATATGCCAGTTATAAGACCTTTGATTTTCATTTACTTAAAAAATCATCCAGCATTTCCTGGCTGTTTATCAATAATTCCCTTGGACTGCTTCCACGCGGCGGGCCCACAATTCCGGCTTCCTCCAATTGGTCCATAATCCTGCCTGCCCGGTTGTATCCCAGATGGAATCTGCGCTGCAATAAAGAAGTGGAGCCTTCCCCGTTCTGTATGATCAACCTGGCGGCTTCTTCAAACAATTCGTCGCGCTGGCCGCCTGTTGCGGAAACTACATCCTGTCTGTCGGTTTCCGAATATTCCGGTAATTCAAAAGCACCCGGATACCCCTGCTGGTTTGCTATATATTCCACCATTCGTTCCACTTCCGGGGTATCAATAAATGCACATTGAACCCGTAACAAATCGCTTCCGGCAGATATGAGCATATCGCCCCGTCCCACCAACTGGTTTGCCTCGGACACATCAATTATAGTCCTGGAATCTATCTTGGATGCCACCCGGAATGCGATCCGCGCCGGGAAGTTGGCTTTAATGGTCCCGGTAATGATGTTTGTGGTAGGTCGCTGTGTGGCTATCACCAAATGGATCCCGCACGCCCTTCCCATTTGGGCCAAACGCGTAAGCGGACCTTCCACATCCCTTCCGGCCGTCATGATCAAATCCGCAAACTCGTCAATGATCACAACAATAAAGGGCATGAACCGGTGTCCTTTCAAGGGACTCAAAACCCTTTCCAGGAATTTTTTGTTGTATTCCTTAATATTGCGGACCCCGGCCTTGTTGTACAGCTCCAGTCTCGCATCCATCTCTATGCACAAGGAATTGAGCGTATAAACGACTTTTTTGGTATCTATGATGATTGGATTCTCGGCATCGGGAAGTTTGGCCAGAAAATGGTTTTCAAGTTTTGAATACAAATTCAGTTCTACCCGTTTGGGATCCACCAGCACCAATTTTAAATACGCCGGATGCATTTTGTACAAGAGGGAAGCCAGTATGGCATTTAAAGCAACCGATTTCCCCTGGCCTGTGGCTCCGGCCACCAGAAGGTGTGGCAATCGTGCCAGGTCCAGCATCACGATTTCATTGGAAATGCTTTTCCCCATAACAATGGGCAGATCGTAGCGGGACTCCTTGAATTTGGCAGAATCCAATACGCTCTTCATGGGTACCAGCGAAGGTTTGTCGTTGGCAACTTCTATACCCACCATATTTGTCCCGGGAATAGGAGCAATAACCCTCATCCCCCGGGCAGCCAATGACAGCATAATGTCATCTTCCAGCCTGGTAAACTGGGATATCCTGATCCCGGGAGACAGTACGATCTTGTATAATGTAACAGTGGGTCCCGGAGTGGCCACGATCTTTTCTATCTGTATATCAAATGTTCTCAGACACTCAACGATCTTCTGGTTGTTCCGTTCCAGTTCTTCCTGGGAAACTTCGCGTAACTGATTTCGGTAATCCTCCAGCAAACTCAAAGGGGGTTTCCTGTAACGGGACAGATCTTGTTTGGGATCGTAAAACAACATATCTCCGGCGGTGGATTCTTCTTCAATTTTTTCCACTTCAAACACGGGTTGCTCCGGGCTTTCGTTTTCCTTTGACTCACGCTGCCGGACCGGTTCTGTGGTTTTGATTTCTCTCTCTGTTATACTTTCAGGTTCATGTATTGAAGTTTCCGGAACGACCACGGGTTCAGTTTCTTCTGTTGCTCCGGCTTTAATCTTTCTTTTACGAACCCATCGATAGACAAAGGGCACAAGGAAAGCAGTCAATACGAAAAACAGTACCACACCCGTTCCTACCGTTCCCAGCATACTAATAAGCCATTCGTTTACACGGTAGCCGTATGTTCCCCCCACCCCGGCACCGAAAATGTATTCAAGTGAAGTGAAGCTGAAAATATAGCCCAGTGAAACGGAAAGAATAATGCAGATAAAAGCGGTAATGAAAAACAAGGGAATAATACGAACCTTTTTTATCCTTAATAAAAAAATGGCCAATGCCGCCAGGAAAAAAGGGATTATAAACGCGCTAATTCCAAAGAGTTCGCCAATAAACAGGTTAGACCAGTAATTGCCAATCAATCCGGCACTATTGGCCGCCTCTGCCTGCGGATCAGACATTCCCCCTTCTGATAAAAGACTCTGATCTACAGTCCAGGTAAACAGGTAGGAGACAAAAGCTACCAACAGGTATAGACCGACAGCCAGGAATAACCATCCTGCTATCAGTCTGAAATTATCACGGATACGTTGTTTTTTGTCACTGGCCATTGGATGCCGACCTTTTCTTCTTTTTGTTCTTATGCCATTGTCCCTGGCGCTGTGAGCGTATCCCGGGGGCATTGGGTTGTCTGAATTCACCCTGTATTTCAGATAGTTTGGCGCCTTCGGGAACAGTAAGCGTTCCATTGGAAAGCGTTCTGATATCATTGAATATGGTCTGGTCAGAAACTGTGTCTTTATTCCAGATCAGGTATTGTTTACGCATATAAGAGGCCAGGGCCATGGTCATGGCATCGCGTTCTTCCCCGGCAGGTTTGGCTGCAATAGCCATAACCATATTCTGAATGTTCCGGCCGTAATGCATCACTTTAACGGGGTCCCTGTTTGCATCTATGGAATGTGGTTTCCTCACGAAAGTTTCCTTAACCGGAGGTGGAAACGGGGCTTCAACATCCAGTTCATAGTCGGCAATGATCTGGACATGGACCCATAATTTATGATAAAAATCACTCATTTCGCGCAATTGGGGATTCAATGCACTCATAGCATTGACAATTGCTTTTACCTGCCGGGTACGTGCTTCTTTGTCCGTAATTGTTTTGGCTTCGCGGACCATTTCTTGTATGTAACGCCCGTATTCAGGCAGTATCAGCTTCTCTCTCTGTGTGTTATAATCCATAGGATATTTTATTTCAGGCCACTAATATACAAAAACAATCTCATTCAGAGCCACCCACCCCTGCCGGCCGTCTTCCAGTTCAATACGGGCCCAGGTGCCCATTTGCTCAAGAATACGTACGCGTGTGCCTTCGTGGATCACCAAAAGATCTTTTCCCTGTGTGTCGGGAGCCGCTTTCACAGGACTTACCGCTGCCAACACAATCGCAATATCTTTTCTGGTTGCCTGTTTTTTGGATTGCCAGGCAAAAATGGTAGTCATTACGGCAAAAAGAAAAATTATAATGGACAGAATGAAAGCTGCTTTACGAAACCTGACACCGCGGGCAAACAGGAAGAGTAAAAAAAACAGGATGGCCAATACCAGTACACCTATTGATACGACTCCCCACATGTCTGAAGACATGATCTGGTGGCTTTTCCGGATCCAGTCTGCCACAAAAAATGTAGGGACAGGTTCTATCCTGTCTATACATTGTTCCCGTGCAATTTCCAGATTATAGGTAATATCGGGATCATTGGGAGCCAGACGCAGTGCCTTTTCATAATACAGGACAGCGTATGCCAAATAACGCATTTTAAAATACGTATTCCCGATATTGTAATACAGATCGGCCGATTCCACCCCGGAATTTTCAATTTCCAAATAATGGTCCAGGGCGTCCTGGTATTGCTCACCGGCATAATACGCATTGGCTTCATTCCACAGGCTGTCAGGGATTTCTCCGGCTGCTGCCGTAAGTGATGAAACCAGGCCAAAAACAATGAGAAATAACAACTTTTTCATACCACTGGTCTATTTTAGGGCTTGCTCCATTTTACTTATAGCCTTAACCGCCATATCAAAAATTCTTTCTTTTTCCATTTGTCCGGGATCCGGTGCATAGCGGGCATATTCACAGGATTCAATAAGATCCGTGTAATTTTGGATCAGATCCGTCTCCACATTACGTTCCCTCAACATTTCTGTAATCCTTTCACGAGAACAATCAGCCTGGGACAGGCCTAATTTATCGGCAATATATCCCCATAAAGCGCGATGCAATTCTTCATAATAGGCTTCAAAAAGCTGTTGTTTCAGTAATACACCGGCCGTTTTTAGCCGTATTCGCGCAATTTTATTGGCTTTGCTGTTTCTAACGCGAATCACATCGCTCATATGTTCACGTCTCTTGTTCAATACCACGTATACTATCCAGGTCACTGCCAGGATCAAAATCAAAACAACAAAATACAAATAACTTCCTGTCAGGTATTTCCCTTTGCTGCGCCAGGCAGGAACCGTCGTCCTTATATAACGTATATCCCGACCCAGGCTCTCCACGGCACGTCTGTGTGTTCCCGGAGTATAGGAAGCACCCGGTGCGGTCAGATCTGTACTTCTTTCCACTTTCAGTTGCAGGGGCTCGGAACGAATGGTTATGTATCGCTTGCTGTTGATGTCGTAATATGAAAATTCAACAGGATCTATGGTAAAATCCCCGTGACTTCTTGGAATTACCGGATATTCAAAAGTTTTGGAGCCGGAAAATGTTCCTCCGGTGCTGCGGGAATTGTCTGTGATCTTTGCATCGTAAACTTCAAAATCGACAGGAAACGTTACCCGGGGAGCTTCCAGAAGATTGATGTTACCCTCACCTGTAATGGTTATAAACACAGAAACTGCATCGTGTGCCTTAACGGATTCTTTCCCTATACCGGCACTTATCGAAAATTTTCCGACAGCGCCCTTAAACGTAGCGGGAGCGCCGGCGGGCAATTCGCTGACATTGACGGTAACGGCAGGGGCAAGTACCCGTTTGCGAACGGTCTGATAAGAATCGAAAAATTCGTCCAGCAGCGATTGACCACGTCTTGTATTGCGTACCTGGATCACACAGACGATCTCCGACGGATCTATCTTTATGGAGCCGGATTGCTGAGGAAGCAACACATAGCGTCTGAGTGTGGCCACCTGGTATATTTCCCCGTTTACATTTTCACGCTGCCAATCTATCTGTTGGGGCGCATACACTTCCTGGCTCCAGAAACCGTTGAATGTCGGAAAACGAATATCTTCAGCTCCGGACACGTTTACCCGTGTATATAGTTTTAACGTGGCCGTCAGGGGCTCTCCTTTCACTACACGCCGTTTGCTGACATCCAGTCTCAGGAAAACATCCTGATCGGAAATTTCAGTCCCGGTGACAGGATCCTGTTCGCGAACGGTACCTGCCGGGGAAGAAGACCCCTGGATAACTTCAATGGTGACAGGTTGCGTCCGGTATGTTACTTTATCGGCTACCACCGAGGCTTCCCCAATCATAAATTTTCCTGTAGTACCGGCTTCCAGGATATACGTATAACTTACCGACCGGCTTTGAGTCCTCCGCCCGTTTATGTACTCCAGTCGGTTCATGGTAGAAGTGGTAGGCCCGGCCAATACCATGAAATTTTCCATTTCAGGGGCATTGAAAGTTTCCGGTTCCAGGTTTGTGGCTGTGAATACCAGGCGGAATCTTTCTCCGGTGGCTACCACATTTGGTGCTTCAACGGTAAACTGGCCTTGTGCATTCGCCTGTACAAGGCTCAATAAAGTCCATATTAACAGAATAATTCTTTTCATATTCTTGTTACGCATTTACCAATTCTTCCCGGATCTGACAGGAACAGCCGCTTTTGCCTTTTCTTTCTGCACTTTTTCCTGGGTTTCACGTTCTTTTTGTTGTACGGCTTCCAGCATTTGTTGGGCAGCCTGTGGTGTTATGGCAGGAGGCGGTTCCTGGTTTTGTTTTTGGTCCTGATCCTGATTCTGGTCCTGGTTTTGATCCTGGTCTTGGTTTTGGTCCTGGTTTTGGTCCTGGTCCTGGTCCTGGTCCTGGTTTTGGTCCTGGTTCTGCTGCTGATCCTCTTGTTCCTGCAACATCTTTTGGGCATAAGCCAGGTTGGTTTTTGTTTCCATATCATCCGGCCTGTTCCGCAATGCCTGTTTATACGCTTCTATGCTTTTGGCATACTCTTTTTGTGAAAGATGCATATTCCCGAAATTATGCCAGGCAAACGCTTTTTCGCGTGAATCGGACAGTGAATCCGGGACATTGGTCATAGTACTCACAGCCTGTTGATGATCATCCATCATTTGCATGGTATTGGCCAAGTTGTATTTTGCTTTCAGGGATGAAGAATCTTTGGCCACTGCCCTGTGATAGTCCAGCAATGCTTTTTCCATATCCCCTTTGCGAAAGGCCCTGTTCCCGGATCGTATGTCTTTTTTATCTGCTTGTGCAGTAGCCGTCAGAGACAAACCTGTAAACAGGACAAAAACAGCCGCTTTTGTAAAGATATCAAAACTTTTAAAACGCCTTCCCTTCCTTTCACCAATAAGAATTTCCAGGAAAAGGAAGAGAACGGCAATGGCAAAAAAGTACATATACTGTTCGTTAAAATCCTCAAATACTACCGATTGAAATTCCTGCTCATCCAATTCCCGTATATCATCTATGATCCCCTGAAGGCCAAAATCGGAATTTCCGGCTCGAATATAAGTGCCTTCACCGGCCTGCGCCACTTCTGTCAGGGTTTTTTCATCCAGCTTGGTTACAACCGTATTCCCTTCTTCGTCTTTCAACAGGGATCCGTCCGGCATTGGTATTGGTTTGCCGAATTCCGAGCCGATGCCTATGCAGTGAACCTGTATTCCCTGGTTGGCTGCTTCCCTTGCAGCGGCAACGGCATCATCTTCGTGGTTTTCTCCGTCGGTGATCAGAATCAAGGCGCGACTTTCCGGTGTATCCAGGCTGAAACTCCTGATCCCGGTAAGGATAGCCTGTCCGAGTGCCGTCCCCTGGCGGGGAACGGATCCTGTATTTATGGAATTAAGAAACACTTTGGCACTCACGTAGTCTGTAGTGACAGGCAGCTGAACAAAAGCATCTCCGGCAAAAACAATAAGTCCTATTCGATCCCTGTCCAGGTTGTCAACCAAACGGGATACGGCAAGTTTCGCTCGTTCCAGGCGATTGGGTGTGTAATCCTGCGCAAGCATGGAATTGGAAACATCCAGCGCAATCATGATCTCCACTCCGGTCCGTTTCATTTCTTTGACACGGGCACCCGTACGGGGCCTGGATAATCCCAGGGCAAAGAAGAACAGCGCCAGGCAGAAAAGACTGATCTTAAGCCATCCCCTGCGGGAAGACACCCCGGGGGTCAGGGTTTTTATTAATTGGGGATCCCCAAAACGTTTTATCATTCTTTTGCTGCGACGCCTGTACAGACCGTACAGCAGAAGTAACAAGGGAATTGCTGCTATAATCCATAAATATTGTACCTGTGCCAGTTGTATCATATTTCTTTATGGTATTCTTCTTAAAACGATCCAACGTAATAAAAATTCCAGAGCCATTGCCAGCAGGGCAATCAGGGCATAATTCATAAACAGTTCCCTGTAAACAGGAAATGAATCAACCATAGTCTTGCTTTTTTCCATTTGGTTGATCTGGTTGTATATGGACAACAACTTGGTGTTATCGGTAGCCCGGAAATATTGACCATCCGTTGTTTTCGCTATTGTCTCCAATAATTCTTCATCAATTTCCACTTTCACCTGCTGAATCTGAACCCCAAAAGGAGTCATAACCGGATAAGGAGCCATACCGTGTGCGCCCACACCTATGGTGTAAACACGCACTCCGTAAGTCCGGGCTATTTCTGCAGCAGTAAGCGGGGTTACCTCTCCCCTGTTATTTACACCGTCGGTGAGCAGGATCACAACACGGCTGAGGGCTTCCGAATCCTTCAGCCGGGCCACGGCAGTTGCCAGACCGTTACCAATTGCCGTCCCGTCTTCTATCAGCCCTGTCTGGATCTCTTTCATCATATTGATCAGAGTGATCCTATCTGTAGTCAGGGGACACTGGGTATAGGATTCTCCGGCAAAAACGACAATCCCTATGCGGTCCGTGGGGCGTTCGGCTATGAACTGGATGGCAATGTCTTTGGCTGCTGCGATCCTGTCCGGTTGAAAATCCCTGGCCAGCATGGAAGTGGAAACATCCATTGCCAGTACAATATCGATTCCTTCCGTTGAAGTGGTTTCAAAATCAGAGGATGAACGGGGACGTGCCATTGCCAGAATCAGAGCTGCCAAGGCTACCAGCCGCAATACAAACGGAATATGCCTGAGGGCTTTTCTCCAGGAACTTTTATCATCCCGGAAAGGCTGCAGGGATGAAACCTGCAGGGATGGGGTACTCTTTCCTTTCAGTTCCCTGAACACGTACCAACCTGCAAATGGAATCAGCAGGATGAGCAGGTATAGTATTTTCGGATATTCAAAAAACATAGTGATACTTTATTCTTCTTTTTCCTCTTCAATAAAAGCCGTTTGGGTAACAAATTCCACCGCCTGGTTAAGGGAGGTTTCGTTTTCCGTATCAGAGGGTGTATATTTTGCAAATTTGGCAAGATCACCGGTACGTAACATAATATCCAGAGTCCCGATCGTTTCATCAGTCAAAACAGGATCCCCGGCTTTTTTATTATGCAATGATCCTATCATTTCCGCCGATGTCTGTTCCATTGCCTGAATACCCCATCTGTCGCGCAGGTATATGCGCACCGTATCTGTCAGCACCGTATAATATTGTTTTACGGTCTGCTTTTTCCATAATTCTTGTTTTCTTATAGATTCCAGGGCTTTCAGGGCAGCAATATGCGGCGGGTCCTTGGGCCGGGACAATCCAAAAACGGGCAGATTCTTCCTGCGTCTTTTGACGATCCAGACTATTAGCCATATGATTCCGGCAAGAGCGACCAACAGGGCGACTACCATAAGGATCTCTTCCCATGTCACGGGATAACGCATCTGGGGTTTGAGCCCAAATGCCTGAAAAGAAGTAGTGTCAACCTGTATGGTATTGACATACAGCCGGGGACCTTCATACCATAAGGTATCTACTGTGCCGTCTGGTTTTCGTAAATACAGGGGCATGTCAGGGATCCGGTAGGATCCGCTGTCAAACGATGTGAGCAGGATACGTGCCTTTAAAGACTCCAGGTGTTTTTTTCTGTACACCGAATCCAGAAGTACCGGTGACAACGCCTCCACACCTTCTGTGATCAAATGCGGCAATTCCTGAAAATCCATAGTTTCTATCCCGGCAATATCACCGGTGTTCCCGGGCAGGATCATGGTCCACCATACCTGGTCTCCTATCAAGATACTGTCTTTATCCAGAACGGATTCTCTGACCTGTGCTTTCCCGTTTTCAGGGATTCCCGGTATTTGTTGACCGGACAACACCCAGGGCAATTGCACGAGAACCAATCCCAGAACGACGACTTTTCTGAAAACTATTCTATGCATAATCAGGCCCTGCTTTTAAATAAACGGATCAACGGTTGTACATAATCCTGATCCGTTGCAATTTTTACGTGATCTACATGATACTTATTCAGGACGGACTTAAGGTTGTCCTGGCTGTTATTGTACCATTGGGCATAATTTTCCCTTACCTTTTTTCCGGATGTGTCTATCCATTGTTCACGCCCTGTCTCGGCATCGGCCATTCTTACAAGACCCACATCGGGCAATGATGTTTCCCGGGGGTCGTAAATCTGTATAGCTGCCAGATCGTGTTTATTGACAGCAATCTTCAAGGCCTCCTCAAAACGCGGTTTTTGCATACTGTCCAGATCCATCATGTCCGAAAGAAGAAATGCCGTACATCGTTTCTTTATGGCATTGGTCAAAAAACGGAGGGCTTCCGAAATGTTTGTTTGCCTGCTGAGCGGTTCGTATTCCAGCATTTCACGAATAATATGCAATAAATGGGAGCGGCCTTTTTTGGGAGGAATGAATTTTTCGACCTTGTCACTGAAGAACAAGGCCCCTACTTTGTCATTATTTATGGATGCCGAGAAACTCAGTACCGCCGCCACCTCGGCCAAAAGATCTTTTTTGAGTTTCTTCCGGGTACCGAAACAGCGCGATCCGCTCACATCCACCAGCAGCACAACGGTCAACTCGCGTTCTTCTTCAAAAACTTTGATATACGGGGCATTCATGCGGGCAGTGACATTCCAGTCCATATTCCTGACATCGTCCCCGTACCCGTATTCACGCACTTCGCTGAAAGCCATTCCCCGACCTTTGAATGCCGAGTGGTACTCTCCTGCAAAGATCTGTCGGGAAAGACCCCTTGTTTTGATCTCGATCTTCCTTACATTTTTTAGCAAATCGTTTGACATGGCCAGCTATTAAGGAACTTCAACGGCATTGATTATGGATGTGATTATATTTTCAGAGACAATGTTCTCGGCTTCAGCTTCGTAAGTGAGTCCGATCCTGTGGCGTAATACCTCATAGGCTACGGCCCGTATGTCTTCAGGTATTACATAACCCCTTCTGCGGATAAAAGCATAGGCTTTTGCAGCTATTGCCAGGGAAATACTGGCACGGGGAGATGCCCCGTATGAGATCAGCGGGGAGAGTTCTTTCAGGTTGTATTGATCGGGTTTTCTTGTTGCAAAGACCAGGTCAACCACATAACGTTCAATTTTCTCATCCATATAAACCTCCCGCACAACATCCCGGGCTTTCCGGATATCTGCAGGTTTAATGACTTGGGAAGCCGTGGGAAACTCTCCCGTATTGTTCATGCGAATTATGAGTTTTTCTTCTTCTTTGGCGGGATAATCCACCAGGACTTTCAACATAAAACGGTCTACCTGAGCTTCAGGCAAGGGGTAGGTTCCTTCCTGTTCTATTGGATTCTGAGTGGCCAGAACCAAAAAAGGTTCCGGTAATGGAAATGTGTGTTCTCCAATGGTAACCTGTCTTTCCTGCATAGCTTCCAGAAGGGCGGATTGTACTTTGGCCGGGGACCGGTTGATCTCGTCCGCTAAAATGAAATTTGCGAAAACGGGGCCTTTTTTAACCTGGAATTCTTCTGTGCGCTGACTATAGATCAACGTACCTATCAAATCGGCAGGCAATAAGTCCGGAGTGAATTGAATACGGCTGAATTTGGCGTCAACTACACTTGCCAGTGTTCTTATAGCCAGTGTTTTTGCCAAACCCGGAACACCTTCCAACAATATGTGCCCGTTAGCCAAAAGTCCTATCAGAAGGTTCTCTACAAGTTGTTTTTGTCCCACGATCACTTTTCCCATCTCAAGGGTAAGTATATCCACAAAAGCACTTTCCCTCTGGATTCGCTCGTTCAACTCTTTAATGTTTACGGTTTCCATACAAAGATATTTTCAATACGGTTATGGTTTTTTCATTTATATTTGTCAAAGATACATCCTTTATGCGGTATTTTGTCCATTTATCTTTTAACGGTACGCATTACCACGGCTGGCAAATTCAAAAAAACGCACCTTCAGTGCAAGCCTCTCTGGAAGATGCTTTGAGCCGTCTTTTAAGAGAATCCGTTACGGTAACCGGATGCGGCCGCACCGACACCGGCGTTCACGCAAGGGATTTCTGGGCTCATTTTAATTACACCGGGAATCCAATCCGGTGTGAAGGTTTAGCCTACAAAGTTAATGCCATATTGCCCGGTGATATTTATGTGTATGACATTTTACCCGTTCCGGAGAACCTTCACGCACGCTTTCATGCCATAAGCAGGACTTACCGTTATTTTATCCGCAGGAACAAAGATCCGTTCATAGAATCCCTGACTGCGGCGCCGGGAACCTATTCACCCCTCCTGCCGGATATTGATCTGATGAACAAAGCCGCAGAATTGTTGCTGGGAACCCATGATTTTACAAGTTTTTCCAAATTACACTCCCAGACACGTACCAACATATGCACAGTTACCGAAGCATACTGGTTCAGCATGGATTTGGAAATGGGGACTTCTCCCGTTTGGGTATTTCAGATTACGGCAGACCGTTTTCTCAGGAATATGGTTCGATGTATCGTAGGGTCATTATTAGAAGTAGGTAAAGGTAAAAAACCCGTGGAATGGATTTTGCAATTGTTGGAAGAAAAAAACCGTTCTCTTGCAGGCCATTCCGTTCCGCCTGAAGGATTGTTCCTTTGGAAAGTAAATTATGACAAACTTAAAACTGTAAATTAATATGTTGCAAATCGTACTTCAAACAGAGGCCGTTGCTGAAGCCTCGTCCTCAATTTCCTTATTGTCCATGGCCGCCAAAGGCGGGTGGCTTATGATCGTTCTTTTGGCTTTGTCGGTAGTAGCTGTTTACATTTTCGGAGAACGTCTTGTGGTCTTGCGCAAAGCCGCAAAGGTTGATCAGAACTTCATGAACAACATCAAGGAATACATATACGACGGAAAGGTTCAGTCCGCCATACATTTATGTGAAAGTCAGAATACCATTACAGCCCGTCTTATTGCCAAAGGGCTGCATAATATCGGACGTCCTCTGACAGATATAAAATCAGCGATTGAAAACGTGGGAAGCATTGAAGTGGCCAGGCTGGAAAAGGGATTGCCCGTTTTGGCGTCTGTCGCCGGCGGAGCACCTATGGTCGGATTTCTGGGAACCGTAATAGGGATGATCAAGGCTTTCTATAATATGTCCATGGCCGGCAACAATATTGATATTACGTTGCTTTCAGAAGGGATATATATTGCCATGGTTACAACCGTTGCCGGACTTATAATAGGGATCCCCGCCTATTTTGCTTACAATTACCTGTCTTCACGCATAGGGTCCATTGTTAACAATATGGAAAAACACACCCTTGACTTTCTGGACCTGCTGCAGGAACCGCTTAAATAAGATCAATATATGGCTATTAGAAGAAATACCAAAGTTGAACCGTCTTTTACAATGTCCTCCATGACTGACATTGTATTCCTGTTATTGATCTTTTTCCTTGTAACTTCAACCCTGATCAATCCTAATGCACTGAAACTGTTGCTCCCTAAAAGTACCAACCAGATTTCGGCAAAAGCCCAGGTGAGTGTTTCTATTAAACATTATCCCCAGGCAGGTACTTATTCATACCATATCAACGGCAACAACCAGGCAGTTTCTTTCAGCGAGATCGAACCGCAATTACAGGAATTTCTTCAGAACAGTGATGACCCCACTGTTTCTCTGTACGTAGACAAATCCGTACCCATGGAACAGGTAGTACAAGTGATGAATATTGCCAAACGAAATCAGTATAAGGTAATTCTGGCCACTTCACCTGAATAGAACCAACTCATCCAGTTTATGAAAGAATACCGGGGAAATAAAACAGGATTTCTACTGACAGCAGGTTTCCATCTGTTGTTGGGAGTTGTGCTGTTGGTCGCCGGACTAAGGTATGCTCCTCCGGAAAAGGACAATCAGCTGAGCATAGAAATTGAACTGGAAGATGAGCGTCCCCCGGAACCTTTACGGATCATAGCCGAACAGGGATCACAACCGCGTTCTCCCGAACCCGTCCCTGAAAAAGAACCCGAATTGGTACAACAGGCTGTCGTACCTGAAGAAATTGATGGAGAGCAACGAACACAGGAAAGTACCGTGGGAGAAACAGGTGATGTAGAAATACAGGAACCCGAGCCTCCCGTTATCAACGAAAGAGCCCTTTACAGAAGCCGGGACATTGACACCCTTGCCGGTGAACAAACCGGGATGCGTACAGATTCTGAACGCCAGGCTGGACACTCGGCAGGGAATACACAAACCGGAAATCCGGCCGGTCAACCTACGGCCCAACTTGCCGGAAGGACGGTTATTGGGAAACTGCCGTTACCGGAATATGCCGAAAATCTGTCCGGTAAAGTTATCGTGAAAATTCGTGTGGATACTTACGGAAAAGTTACTTCAGCAATCCCCGGAATTGAAGGCACTACCGTTCAGAACAAAATTCTTTGGGAAGCGGCCCGAAAGGCCGCGATGGAAGCACGTTTCAATGTAAGCGGCACAGCTCCTGCAATCCAGGAAGGAAAGATTACGTATATCTTCACTTTGAAATAAAACCTATTCGTAGCGAAGTGCTTCAATAGGATCCAGTTTGCTGGCACGAACGGCAGGTATATATCCGGATAATATACTGACAACCAAACAGACACCCACTCCAAGCAGCATCCATAACCAGGGAATGACAAAAGGCATTTTCATTCCCAGTGAAGTCAGATTTCCGGCCAGGATCCCCAGAACAATACCGCCGGCTCCTCCCAGCTGCCCTATTACGATGGCTTCAAACAGGAATTGTTGTTTTATTATCCTGGAAGTAGCACCCATGGCTTTTCGCGTCCCGATCTCCCGGGTACGTTCATTGACTGAAACCAACATGATATTCATCAGGCCCACGGCTGCTCCCAATAATGTGATCAGACCTATGATAACAGCTACGATGGTTACGATCCGCATGGTTTCCATTGACCGTTCCAGCATATCTTCACTTCTGTCTACGCGGAAATCGGTTTCATCGGTAGGAGAAAGCCGTCTTACGGTACGGAATAGGATCTCTGCTTCTTCATAAGCATCTTGACTATTCTGACCTTCCAGGGGCTGGATCTTTATCTGGAAGTTCATATCGTCACCTCCGTATACGCTTCTGGCATTGCCTAAAGGAATGAATATCTGTTTGTCTGCGCCTCCTCCAAATGCCGCACCCTTTGATCTCAAGACACCTATAACCTGGTAACGCCTTCCGTCCACGTTCAAAAATTCTCCTATGGGATCCTGTTCCCCGAACAGGGACATCAGACCGTAACCTATTACTGTTACAAAACCGGAAGAACTCATTTCAAATGTTGAGAAAAGCCTTCCTTCGGACAACTCCAGGGCATTTACAGGAAAATAGTCGGGATTGGCTCCAATTATGGTGATGTCCGGATTTGTTTTTTCCGATCCGTAACTAACTTCCATCATGCCCGCTGCTGTAGCGTATACCGCAATGCGCGAAGGGACCCTGTAGGACTCGGCAAAAGCCATCGCCTGCTGATAAGTTATAGCAGGTTTGTTTCTGATACGGCGCCGCACTTCGGAAGACTGACCTACCAAAGATTGTGAGCGAATAGTAATGGTACTGGCTCCCATCCGGTTGAAACTATCCGTTACCGATCCTTTGATGGCATCTATGGCCGTAAGAATACCAACCAGGGCCATAATTCCCACAGCTATCATCATAATGGTCAGTATGGAGCGGAGCTTATTTGTCTTAACCGCTGTCAGAGAAACACTTAAATTTTCCCGGAGTAATGGGGAGAAACGCAGAAAGGCCGGATACTTCATAATGCAATATTAAGAATTTTCACGTACATTTGCGGCTCAAATCATAAAAATAATGCAAACTAAAGACAGTTCTCCCGAGAGGGGAGAGAATCAACGTTCCAAAAGAGAACGTATCAGCAGCCGTACTGAAGGGGAAAGATCCCCTGAAAGGCCCCGCCGTGAGGGCGGTTACGGCAATGACAGACCGCGCCGTGAAGGCGGATACCGGTCTGACAGACCACGCCGTGAAGGCGGGTACCAATCCGACAGACCACGCCGTGAAGGCGGGTACCAATCCGACAGACCACGTCGTGAAGGCGGGTACCGGTCTGACAGACCGCGCCGTGAAGGCGGGTACCAATCCGACAGACCACGCCGTGAAGGCGGGTACCAATCCGACAGACCACGTCGTGAAGGCGGGTACTCATCCGACAGACCACGCCGTGAAGGCGGGTACTCATCCGACAGACCGCGTCGTGAAGGCGGATACCGGTCTGACAAACCACGCCGTGAAGGCGGGTACTCATCCGACAGACCGCGCCGCGAAGGCGGGTATCAATCTGACAGACCGCGCCGCGAAGGCGGGTATCAATCCGACAGACCGCGCAAACAGAATTTTAGAAAACCTTTTAAAAAAGAGCCGTCAGCTCCGCAGGCTAAGCAACCGAAAGTCCCCGGAGAAGTCAGACTCAACAAATTTATTGCCAACTCGGGTCTTTGTTCACGCCGGGAAGCCGATACGTTTATCACTACAGGGCTGGTGACTGTCAATGGAGAAGTGGCAAATCAACTCGGCATGAAGATTAAACCCGAAGATGATGTAAGGGTAAACGGAGAACGCATCAAAGGCGAACCCAAAACATACATTATAATGAACAAGCCCAGGGGATTTGTGACCACCATGCATGATGACCATGCTGAAAAATCGGTCATGGACCTGATCGCAGGGCAATGTGAACAACGCGTGTACCCTGTGGGAAGACTGGATAAATCCACCATGGGTGTTCTTCTGTTCACCAACGACGGGGAGCTTACAGAAAAACTGACACATCCGTCATACAACCGTAAGAAAATATACCAGGCCCGGCTGGATAAAAATCTGAAAAAATCAGATATGGATCAGCTGGTACAGGGAGTTGAACTGGAAGACGGACCTATGAACGTAGATATGATCTCATACATAGATAATGACGAAAAAGAAATAGGGCTTGAGATCCATTCCGGTAAAAACCGGGTAGTACGTCGTTTGTTTGAAGCGCTGGGTTACAAGGTAAAAAAACTGGACCGAGTGTATTTTGCCGGCCTGACCAAAAAGAATCTCAAGCGGGGGCAATGGCGTTTTCTTTCCCAGGAAGAGATCAATATGCTGAAAACGGGGTTCTACGAATAACGTATTCATGACACACAAAGCAGGTTTTGTAAATATAATCGGCAATCCCAATGTCGGGAAGTCAACCCTGATGAATGCCCTGGTTGGTGAAAAATTATCCATTATCACTTCCAAGGCACAAACGACACGTCATCGTATTATGGGGATCGTGAACGAACCGGATTACCAGATCATTTATTCGGACACTCCCGGCATTCTCAAGCCCAATTACAGGCTGCAGGAAAATATGATGCAATTTGTAGATACCGCCCTGGGAGATGCCGATATTATTCTTTACGTAACAGATGTAGTGGAAACGGTTACCAAGAATCCCGAATACATCCAAAAGCTCAGTCGTATTGCCATCCCTGTATTAATAGTCCTGAATAAAATAGATAAAAGCTCCCAGGAAGAAGTAAAGGCATTAATGGAACAATGGCATTCTTTGGTACCCAAAGCCGAGTTGTTTCCCGTTAGTGCGCTGGAACGCTTTAACCTGGAAGCTCTCTTTACCCGCATCCTGGAATTGTTGCCCGAGTCTCCCCCCTGGTTTGAAAAAGACCGGTTTACAGATAAGAGTCTGCGTTTTTTTGCTTCCGAGATCATCCGGGAAAAGATCTTTCTAAACTACTCACAGGAAATTCCCTATAGTGTAGAAGTAACAATAGAGGAATTTATTGAAAACGACCAACGGTATAGCATCCGTGCCGTTATCAATGTAATGCGTGATTCACAGAAAGGGATATTAATTGGAAAACAAGGCAGTGCCCTTAAGCGCGTTGGTACGCAGGCACGCCTTGATATGGAAGATTTTTTTGAGAAAAAAGTATTCCTGGAATTATTCGTCAAAGTCGTTCCCGATTGGCGCGAGAACAAGACCAGACTCAGGCAGTTCGGTTACTAAGGGAGCATACAGAACTTCCAACGCTTTTTGAAGAACGTTATCAATCTTTCCAAGGTACGGGTAAAAGCCCTTGTCTTCCAGGCGCGTATTCCTTCCTATATAAGCTTTGATCTGGGTCATTAGTATATCCCCGCATTCATCCCATTGATGAGAGACCGGGTTAATTCCCTGTTTACGCAGGTAAGCCAAAAAATCCTGTCTGAGAGATGTTTGGGCAAAAAAGGCTTCCAGCTCCGCCAGGTTATTTATTGACTGCAGCTCTTTCCGGTGACGGTCGGCGTAATCCATACTGAAACGAATTGGCAGATTCTGCCTGGAGATCCTCAAGTACAGATCATTCACTCCTGCCGTATCCAGGGGAACAAATACATCCGGGATGATACCACCGCCGCCATAAAGCACTTTTCCCGCAGCAGTCACGTAACGCAAAGAATCGTTTTTGGGGATGGAATCCTCCTGCATCAATTCTCCGTTCCTGTAACGATCAATCAGATCGTAAGCGTATTCCCTGGTGTTATTTCCGTATGGTTTCTGAATGGACCTTCCCAAAGGAGTGTAAAAACGGGCAACCGTCAAACGCAACCCTGAATTGTCCGAAAAATAAACCGGTTCCTGGACCAATCCTTTCCCGTAGGAGCGTCTCCCCACTATTGTCCCCCTGTCGTTATCCTGCAATGCTCCGGCCATGATTTCGGAAGAGGAAGCTGAGGCTTCGTTTACCAGAACCGCCAATGGCATATCGTAACAAAAACCGCGCTTTTTTGTATAAAAATCCTGTCGGTCACGGTGAGTGCCTTCCGTATATACAATCAGTTTGTTTTCATCCAGAAATTCTCCTGTAATTTTTAGTGCCTGGTCCAGGTATCCTCCTGTATTGTCACGCAAATCGAATATTACCTGTTTCATGCCCTCTTTCATAAGATCGGCAATGGCTCCAAGCACTTCGGCGTAGCTCGTCATGGAAAACCGGGATAATTTGATATATCCGGTAACAGAATCGGCCATATAGGCCACATCCACACTATGAACCGGGATCTTGTCCCTGATAATGGAAAAACAGATAGGCTCCTTTTCTCCGTAACGTTTTACCCAAACGTCAACTGTTGACCCTTTGGGTCCTTTTAAAAGACTGACTATGGAATCCTGAGGCAACCCCACTCCGGCTATGGTTTGTGTATCCACTTTTATGATCTTGTCTCCGGGCTGCAATCCCATTCTTTCAGAAGGGCCTCCCACAACCACATTGATCACCGTGGCTGTGTCCTGGGGGACATTAAACACTATGCCGATACCTTCAATATTGCCTCTGAGTTCCTCATCGGCCGAACGCAATTCATCAGGAGACAGGTATATGGAATGCGGGTCCAGTTCTTCCATGATATAGGGAAGTGTTTTTTCTATAAAATCTTCCACATCTACCGAATCTACATAATTGCTTTCTATCTGTTTCAGTATCAATTCCAGTTTGGACCATTCCCTTCCCAGTTTGCCATTGGCGGTTCCTGCCTGATCTCTGTACACCTGCCATCTGAGGATTCCTGCTATCCCCACGGCAATCAATATGATAAGGACAATGGCTCCTGTCCTTCTTGTTTTTCTTTGTTCTTCCATTTTTACATTTTTTCTACACGAACACCCGCACGTCTCAACAGCTCAAGACCTTCCTCTGAACGGTAATCGTCACGGTAAACTACGCGTACAATACCTGCCTGAATAATCAGCTTGGCACATTCAATACATGGAGAGGCCGTAATATATATAGTAGCTCCGTCACTGCTGTTGTTACTCCTTGCTACTTTGGTTATGGCATTTGCTTCTGCATGCAATACATAAGATTTGGTGCTGCCATCCTCATTTTCGCAAACATTTTCAAAACCACGCGGGGTCCCGTTATAACCGTCAGAAATGATCATCCGGTCCTTAACCATAAGGGCCCCCACCTTTCTGCGTTCACAATAAGAATTCTGAGCCCATATTTGTGCCATTTCCAGGTAATGAAGATCGAACTGGGTCTGTTTATCCATTGTATAAGAAACGTTTAATACTTCTTTTAGGAGTTTTTTCGAATTCCTCCGGGACTATACGTACTTTGGATATCTGGCAATATTTTGGCAATTCCAGGTTGATCTGCGCCCGCATGGCTTCCATGGTAGTATCCATAGCCGTGTCAGGGAGCCCGTCTGCTGCTGCTTTTTCAAAATCGGGATATACCAGGGCTACCAGTTTCCCGTCTTCCATTATTACCAGACATTCGCTTACGTATGACATATTGTTTATGGAGCTTTCAATTTCTTCAGGATAAATATTCTGTCCGTTAGGTCCCAGGATCATGGTTTTGGAACGGCCCTTAATAAACAGATAGCCGTCCTTATCCATGGTTCCCATATCCCCCGTTTTCAGCCACCCGTCCGGAGTAAAGATCTCTTCAGTGGCTTCGGGATTTTTATAATATCCCAGCATAACATTGTCCCCGTGAAGCTGGATCTCTCCGGGAACCGATAACGGGTCCTGTGAATCAATGCGTATGGTCATTCTGGGAGCTGCTTTTCCACAGGAATACAACGGCCTTTTATCCCACGCGGCATAGGATACTATGGGGCCACATTCGGTAAGTCCGTATCCTACGGTAAAAGCCAGGTTTATGCTCTTGAGGAACGGTTCCACTTCATGATTCAACGGAGCCCCTCCTATGATAATTTCCACAAACTCGCCTCCGAAAGCTTTTACAAGTTCATCATGAATACGTCTTTTTATCTTCTGATCAATAAAAGGCATCCGCAACATTACTTTAATGGATGGACGCTTGAGTAATGGCAGCAATTTTTGTTTGTATATTTTTTCTATGATCATGGGAACGGCTATGATCACTTTGGGTTTGACGTTTTGAAATGCTTCCGCAATAACTTTGGGCGAAGGGGTCCTGGTAAGAAAATGCACATGGCAACCGCTGCTAAGTTCAAAAAGCAATTCAAACATCAGTCCGTACATATGAGCAGAGGGCAGCATGGATACTACCTTGGCACCGTTACTGACCTGGGGTAAAACTTCCCATCCAAAAAGTATGTTCGACAGCAGTGAACGGTATGGCAGCATTACACCTTTTGAAAAACCGGTGGTTCCGCTGGTATAATTGATCAAAGCCAATTCTTCGGGATTGTCTTTATGGAAACGCACATCTTCCGGTTTCATGCCGTCCGGGTATATCTTTTTGTAGATGGCATTGATGTTCTTCCTGATACTGACTATTTCCTGATCCGGTGTATAAAGAATAGCAAAATCATTTAATCCCACAATAGCTTCCAGATTCGGCATCTCCAATTCGCTCAACCCTTCCCATACCTGCTCTCCCACAAAGAATATCCGTGCATCTGAATGATTTACAAGGTGCTGTATGTTCCCGGGTTTAAACTCATGCAAAATGGGAACTACCACAGCCCCGTATGTAACAGTAGCCAGAAACGCCACGGCCCAATTAGCCTGGTTCCTGCCGCATAATGCCACTTTGTCACCCTTCTTTAGTCCGCATTTTTCAAAACCTATATGGATCATCCTTATACGGCGAACCAGATCCCTGTAATAGAGTATTTCCCCGTGAAAATCCGTCAGAGCTTTGAAATCCCAATATTTTTGAAAACTTTTTTCAAAAAGTTCGTTCAGGGATTTAGTGTTAAAAATGTCCTGATTCATATTATTTTATTTGAAGGTTATCCAAAAACTTGTAAATCACATAAATGACGGTACATACCCTCATTCGCCAACAACGCCTCGTGGGTCCCTCTTTCCACGATCATTCCCTTGTTCATCACAACAATCTCATGCGCATTTCTTATTGTAGAAAGCCGGTGGGCAATGATTACCGTCGTCCGGTTTTTCATTAGTTTGGTTAAAGCTTCCTGCACCATTTTCTCGCTTTCAGTATCCAGTGCCGAAGTTGCCTCGTCCAGGATCAAAATGGGCGGATTCTTAAGTACTGCCCGGGCAATAGCAATGCGTTGCCGCTGACCACCCGATAACTTACCTCCCCGGTCTCCAATATTGGTATCGTAACCATGCTCCATTTCCATAATAAAATCATGGGCGTTGGCGATTTCAGCAGCACGCCGGACCGCTTCCAAAGGAGCATTTTCCAATCCAAAGGTAATATTATTTGCAACAGTATCGTTGAACAGGATGGCTTCCTGTGTTACAATGCCCATCAAACCTATCAGGTCTTTGGGTTGATACCGTTTAATATTAACTCCGTCCAGCAGCACTTCTCCTTCCTCAACATCGTAGAAACGGGGCAACAGGTCTGCCAAAGTGGTTTTACCGGCACCCGAAGGTCCAACCAGGGCAATGATCTTCCCTTTGGGAATAACCAGGTTGATATCCCGCAACACGTAAGGATCGTTAACATTGTAGCGGAAACTTACATTCCTGTACTCCAGGGATTCACTGAATTCTTTTACAGGAAGGGCTTTCGGGTCCTTTTTAATCTCAACCGGAACATCCATAATATCAAAAATACGGTGTGCTGACACCATTCCTTTCCGGATCATGGCATATGCTTTTGTAATGGATTTTGCCGGTTCCAGCACCCTCCAGTAAAAACCAATATAAACCACAAACTCGGGCCAGCTCATACCCAATTCTCCGTGGACCTGAAGCCAACCTCCGTAAAACAAGATAGCCGCCGCTACGGCTATACCCAGGAATTCACTCAGAGGAGAGGCCAGTTCCTGGCGGTTATACAACTGTTTTGTGGCTTGCCTGTGCTGATCGTTAATGGTTCCAAAACGATCCCTGACATATTGTTGTGCATTGAATGCCTTAACGATCCGGCTACCGGAAATGGCTTCCTCAAAATGACTCAGCAATTTTCCCAGGAGGCTTTGAGATACCTCGGCCCCGGAACGTAATGCCCGGGTTATTCTTCCTATAAGCAAGGCAGACACCGGCAATGTAATCAGTGTAACCAATGTAAGCTTGGGACTCATATAAAAAAGCATGGAAAGAAATCCCAGAACAAGCAAGGGATCGCGAAAGATCACATGAAATGAACTTGCTACGGAGTTTTGCACCTCGTTCACATCATTTGATATGGAAGAAAGCAAGTCCCCCTTCCTTTGCTTGTGAAAATACCCTATATGCAACCGGCTGATCTTGCGGAACAGATCGTCCCGGACATTTTTCATAAGACGTGTCCGCACGCTTACCAATACCCTCTGGGAAAGATAATGAGTTATATTGGATAACAATGAAGCAGCGAGCAGCGACACCGACACATAGACAAGGGCCATCATAAGCCCGTCTTGTGTCTTTATCTTTAGTAAATAATAACGGAAAATATCCACTATATATGAAAGAGAAAAGCTGTATTCGGGCCGGATTATTTCACCGGTCAGGGTATCAGGTTCAAACAATACGGTCAGCAACGGAGCTATAAGCGCATAATTGGCAATCCCAAAGAGAACGCTAAAAACGGATAGCACCAGGTAGGCAGGCCAGTATTTTCCGTACGGTTTCCCGTATGCCAGTATACGCAGGAAGGATTTCATTAATCTTTAATTTCTTCGTAATCAACGTAATCTCCCGTATTTTTATCTATACGTTTTTTGCGGGTTCTTTTAATGTTGCTTTTTTGTTGGGTTTGTGGGTTTTGGGGATCTTGTGGATTTTGTCCTCGCCTTTGCATCTGACGGATTTTCATGGCTAAAAGCCAGGGAATCAGGCGTATTAACAGGAATCCTCCCAGCATAATTATGAAAAGAATTGTAAAAAATGTCATTTTAATTGAGCATTATGGTAAGAGGTTTTCCCTCAATAGTTGTGCCGCGCAGTTCATAAGGACCGGAAATTTCAATTTCAGCAAGCGGATCCAGGCAATCTTTCTGTGTAACCATAGCACGGATTTGTCCTTCTTGAGACAACACAACTGTCTGACTGTTAGTGTATATTACCCATGATCCTGTTTCCCCGTAACGGATGTAGCGCGGTTTTCCAGTCAGGTAGTCAGGGATCAAAAAATCATTCCACTCCGTGACCCCGGTACCGAACCTGTTATAACAACGCAATACATTATCCTGGTGAACCAGCAGGATCAGGTAATCTTTGTTCCCGCGGGGATCAAAAACATAGGGACCATAAAGGATACTTGTTGTATACGCCCGGGGATACGGCGACACATTACGTCCCAACCTGTCCAGCAAATACAACCTGTTGCCTATGGTAAACAACATTTGTAATTTGTTGTTTTTTAAAAAATCTATCTGTTCCACCCTGTCCTGTATGGTTCCTTCCATTGTTTTTTCCCACAATGTTTTTCCTAAATGATCCCTCAGAATAAGCCGGCATTCGGGCCACGGTGTCTGGTACAGCTGGTTCTCTTTTCGTGTGAAATGATTAAATACGGTATATGGTGGGCTCTCCCGTACCAGTGAATCCTGAACCGAGCCCTTCCTTATTCGAATAGTCTGCTGACGTGGAATGAGCGGAGACGTTTCAAGGGAGTCTCCGTAAACAGAAAGGTGCGTATACATACGATCTTCCAAGGCAGAAAACTGCAAAAAAACGAATTGGGCATTGTATGAACTCCATTCACGGAGTCTTTGTGCATACCTTTTATCCACAACAGGTTCCAGTAGATCCAGACCAACTGAAGGCTGCAGGAACAAACTCAAATTGGAGGCATTCATAAAACTTGCCGAGATTTTTGTCCTGCCGACGGCATCTGCCAGTGAATGATAATTTCCGCTCCGGTGTTTGCCGAGTATATCATTTAGAAGGTCCTGTGGTCCCAGCAAAATGGAAGATCCCATGTAACAATAATAATCCGCCTTACACAAACCGAAAACCGGTCCGAAAATGTCTTTAAGAAGTCCGGGTCTTGGGTTTACCATCACCTTGTCTTCTTCCTGTTTTCCCAACAAGGCAAATTGAATTTTGGCCTGATGTATATACCGGGAATGAATCACGGTTATCCATTGAGCACTGTTCCTGAAAGGTATGCAAGCCATAGATATTTCACTGGGATATAACAGGTTGAACCATTCCAGTGTTTCGCTATCCGGATTCTTTCGGCTTTTTTTATGCAATTCAAGGTACCTGTTGTATCTATCCAGGTACATCTGAAAGTCAGAAAACCCCAGGAATAAACCTGCCAGAGTGGCAGCAGGCAATACCTCTGTAGCCATTAACGATTGCGTTTGCTGACCTGTGAACGTGGCAAAATAATGTTCCTGTCCACCTGATAGCATGGAGTACCCGTCCATTCTGACCTGGTTGTTCTCAATAAATCCATCCAGCACGGTCCAACCCGCAGTAGTGCTCAAAAAAGAAGCGTATTTCTGTAGCGGCACACCCAGATATGCAGCAAAAAGTGCCGGAATACGCGCATGTGGAACAAATGTTCTGACAGGTTTTGAAACAGAGGTTTCTTCAACCAGCCGGGCAAATTCCGGATCGTCCATCAAGGAAGTTCCGTTTTTTAAATGACGCAGCGACGATTCCAGAACCACAAGGGATGATGACATCATTAAAATATCAGGCACATAAGCAGCGTAAACGTTTTGATCTTCATTTTCTCCAAAAAATGTATATATGGTCTGCCCGTCATAAGATCTTGTTTTGTAAGGGATCCCGGTTGAATCAATAAATGAGTACCACCATTGAGGATCGGTGGCATCAGCCCCGGATAAGCAAAAAAGAGTGCTCAACGTGTTTTTTGCCGAAGGATGCAACGAACACAATGCCTCGGCTTTCCTCATTCCGGGATATTCCGGAACAGTAGTTTCATTAATGGTTTTCAATAAACGGCCTAATCCATCTTCCGGATGAAAAAAACGCTCCAGGTAACCACCCGGTACAAGAATATTGCCGGTCAAGGTGTTCACTTGATTGAAATGCTGTACCAGAACTGCATCCAGGGGAACAGCACGGTATGTGTCATTCCGGACATTATGGTTATAAGGCTTCCTGAAAAGCATCAAATATCCGAAGACGGAAGCCCCGGCCAAAAAAAGAGACAACAGGCTTAAAAATATGATGGTACGTTTTCGCATAAATGACAAAGATAAAACATCAGTTGGCAACCTCAACTAAAAATTTTATCCTTACAAGCCTCACTTCTTCTTCAGTATACTCTGATCCCAGCTCTTTCACGGCTTCCGCCAAAGATTCGGATTGTGCTTCGTAACGAAAATAATCGAATATATTTTCCAGTTTATCATCGTCAATGACCTGCTGCAAATAATAATCAATATCCAGCTTAGTGCCCGAATTAACAATAACTTCAATCTCTTCCAGCAATTCATCCAGGGAAAGTCCTTTGGCATCGGCAATATCTTCAAAATCCATTTTCCGGTCTATACTCTGAATGATATAGACCTTATTTACAGATTTATTGATAACAGATTTGACGACCATATCCTGTGGTCGGATAATTTCATTCTCCTCAACGTATTTATTGATCAATTCAACAAACGGCCTCCCGAATTTCCTGGCCTTGCCTTCTCCCACTCCCTGGCAATGTACCAATTCTTCAATCGTTACCGGATAAAGGATGGACATGTCTTCCAGGCTGATGTCCTGAAATATGACAAAAGGCGCGAGTTTTAACTTGTGAGCCATATCCCTGCGAAGGTCCTTGAGCAGGGCCAGCAAAGTGGTATCTCCCCCTCCTCCGCCGGCTTTGGAGGGTGTATCTGAAGTGTTCGTCTCCTCTTCCATCTCCCTGTCCTCAAAAAGCATCAGGGGAGACGGGTTTTCCAGGAATTCTTTTCCCGCCGGAGTAACGGACAAGGCCCCGTATTTTTCTATGTCTTTTTCCAGAAAATGGTGAATCAGCCCCTGCCGCAGGACCGCATTCCAGAAATGGGCGGATCTGTCCTTTCCCATACCGTAAACATCCAGTTTGTGATGCTGGTAGGATTTGATCATGGAATTGGTTACGCCGGCAATAATGTTGGCCACGTGTTCAGCATTGAACTGTTCCAGGGATTTTTGCACCGCTTCCAGGGCCAGGCACATTTCTTCCTGCCCGTCAAACTGTTTCTTGGGATGCAGGCAATTGTCACAATTCGTACAATTCTCCCGATGGTAATCTTCTCCGAAATAATTCAGCAAAATCTTCCGGCGGCAAACATTTGTCTCTGCATAAGCCACCGTTTCCATCAGCAGCTGCTTGCTCACTTCTTGCTCCGCTATAGGTTTGCCCTGTTTGAACTTTTCCAGTTTCTGAATGTCTTTGTAACTGTAAAAAGCAATGCATTTGCCTTCTCCTCCGTCGCGCCCGGCCCTTCCGGTCTCCTGGTAGTACCCTTCCAGAGATTTGGGTATATCATAATGAATGACAAACCTGACGTCCGGCTTGTCAATCCCCATCCCGAAAGCAATGGTTGCCACAATGACATCAATATCTTCCATCAGGAACTGATCCTGGGTTTTTGAGCGAATTGCCGCATCCATTCCGGCATGGTACGGAAGTGCACGGATCCCGTTTACCTGTAAAAAAGAGGCGATCTCTTCCACTTTTTTGCGACTCAGGCAGTATACAATACCGCTTTTCCCGGAATTCTGCCGGATAAACTTAACCAGCTCTTTATTTACGTTCACCTTGGGCCTTACTTCGTAATACAGGTTTTCCCGATTGAAAGATGTTTTAAAAACACGTGCTTCCATCATGCCCAGATTCTTCTGTATATCTTGCTGCACCTTAGGGGTTGCGGTGGCAGTAAGCGCAATGATGGGAGCTTTCCCTATCTCTTTTACCAAAGGACGTATCCTGCGGTATTCCGGACGGAAATCATGACCCCATTCCGAAATACAGTGCGCTTCGTCAATGGCATATAAGGAAATATTGATCTGCTTAAGAAGTTGAATGTTTTCCGTTTTGGTAAGTGACTCGGGGGCCACATAAAGCAATTTTGTATTCCCGGAAAGCAGGGATTCCCTGACTTCCACCACCTGGGTTTTACTCAGAGATGAATTCAGAAAATGGGCCACGCCGTAATTGTCGGTTGAAAAGCCCCGAATAGCATCTACCTGGTTTTTCATAAGGGCTATCAGGGGTGAAATAACCACGGCTGTGCCTTCCATTAATATGGCCGGTAACTGGTAGCATAAGGACTTCCCTCCTCCTGTCGGCATCAGCACAAAAGCATCTCCCCCGTTCATCAAATGGGTTATGATCTCTTCTTGCTGTCCTTTGAATGAGTTAAAACCAAAATGCTTTTTCAGCTGAAAGTGCAATTCAGATGAAGTACACATATTTTACTACCTTTGTGCACTAAGTTATACGTTTGTTTTGTTCTTTCAAAATTTTATGAGCACTACCAAAGCGGATATTCAAAAGACAGCACTTGAAGTTATTGAAAAAGAACTACTTGCAGTTACAGCATTGCGTCAGTCCATTGACGGATCATTCCTGAAAATAGTCGAAATTCTTTACACTTCCAAAGGTCGTCTGATTGTTACAGGCATTGGAAAGAGTGCCCTGATAGGTCAAAAAATCGTGGCCACCCTTAATTCTACAGGAACTCCTGCCATTTTCATGCATGCTGCCGATGCCATACACGGAGACCTGGGAATTGTGCAACCCGGAGATACTGTCATGTGCCTTTCTAAAAGCGGAGACACGGCAGAGATCAAAGTCCTGGTGCCGCTTATCCGCAAAATGGGAAACCTGTTAATCGGCATGGTAGGTAACCGGGAATCTTATTTGGGACGGTCTGCAGATTATGTACTGGTTGCTTCGGCTCCTCACGAAGCCTGTCCCAACGACCTGGCTCCCACGGCAAGCACCACAGTACAGATGGTTTTGGGCGATGCACTGGCAGTATGCCTGTTGCAGTTAAGGGGATTTTCGCAGGAAGATTTTGCGCGTTTTCACCCCGGAGGTTCTTTGGGGAAAAAATTGTATTTGCGGGTATGTGACATCATAGATCATAACCTTCTTCCCAAAGTATTACCCGGCGAATCCATCCGGGATACAATTTTTGAAATTTCCAGAAATCGACTGGGGGCAACAGCTGTACTGGATCAAAGCGGAAAATTGCAGGGCATAATAACAGACGGGGACGTGCGGCGGATGGTTGAAAAAAACAACCGTTTTGAAAATTTATGTGCCTCTGATGTTATGACCGGGGAACCCAAGACCGTACTTTATGATCAATTGGCAGTTCATGCCTATGAAATGATGCAGTCCAATAAGATCACGCAATTGATCGTACTGAGAGAGAACCGCTATGCGGGTATGGTCCATATACACGATATAATAAGAGAAGGTATAGTATGAATACATTTGATCCCAACCTGCCGGGAGTACCTAACGGCAGGTACTTTGCCCTGCCTTTCAGCCGGGAAGAAGCGGAAATTGTACTGATATCTGTGCCCTGGGACGTTACCACATCCTATCACGACGGAACGCGTATGGGACCGGAAGCCATTATTGATGCTTCTGCTCAGATAGATCTTTTCAACACCCGCGTAGACGAAGCCTGGAACATTCCCATCGCCACATTGGAAGAACACGAAGAATTGCCGATCCTTAACCGGACAGCCCGTAACCTGGCACAGAAGATCATTCAAAGCTGGGAAGACGGTATCGACCCAAGGGAGAACGGACTGAGCGAGGTTTTGGATGAAGTCAATTTGGCCTGTGCCCGGATGAACCGGATCGTTTACCTGCAATGTTCCGAACAATTGCGGGCCGGAAAATTGGTAGGACTGGTAGGCGGGGAACATTCCGTACCATATGGGCACCTGCAGGCTCTGGGAGAACATTACGGGTCTTTCGGGATCCTGCACATAGATGCTCATGCCGATCTGCGTGAAGCTTACGAAGGATTCACGTTTTCACATGCTTCCATAATGTATAATGCCCTTAGATCCATACCTGCCGTCACTGCCCTGACCCAGGTGGGTGTACGGGATTACTGCCGGGAAGAGCATCTGATTATACGGAGTGACCCCCGGATTGCTTTTTTCCCGGATGAATCCCTGAATGAAGATCTGTACGAAGGCCTTACCTGGAGGGAACAGTGCCACCGTATTATGGAGAGCCTTCCCGAGCAGGTATACATAAGTCTTGATATTGACGGCCTTTCGCCGGATTTGTGTCCCCATACAGGAACACCTGTTCCCGGGGGACTAAGCTTTCAGCAGGTGGATTACCTGTTGTATTTGCTGGCCTCATCACCGGTGAAGATCATAGGGTTTGACGTGTGTGAAGTGGCCCCCGGCGAGAACGATCCCTGGGATGCCATTGTGGGAGCACGTATTTTGCACAAAATTTGCTGTTATTCCTATTTAAATAACAAGAAATAAACCTTACATTTGTTGTTTGCCACAAAACCCGATCATAATTCAAAACAATATTTTTAACAATGAGAACATTAAAGATTCTATCGATCGTCCTTATGGGCGGAATGCTTGTTGCATCCTGTAACAGCAACACATCGGATACAAACGCCGATTTTTCAAAGGGAGCCGTTGATTCACTGAGTCGTGCCGTAGGGTATTCCCTGGCATCCATGGTCAGACAATCCAATTTCGGTGAATTGAATAACGACGTGGTCATCAAGGCTTACAAAGAACTTATGGGCAGAGAAGATGATCCCACACAGGAAGAAATGATGTCCTGGAACGAAGACATTACGGCTTTCATGCAAAAAAAGAAAGTTGTTGAAGGAGAACGCAATATACAGGAAGGAGAAGCGTTCCTGGAAGAAAACAAAACAAAAGAAGGCGTTATAGTATTACCCAGCGGTCTGCAGTACAAGATCATCCGTGAAGGCAACGAGGTTCGTGCCTCCGCAACCGATACGGTAGAAGTTCATTATGTGGGCACTCTGATAGACGGCACTGAATTTGATTCTTCCTATTCCCGCAATGAAATGGCAAAATTCCCCCTGGACAGGGTTATTCCTGCATGGACAGAAGGGATGCAGCTTGTAGGCGAAGGCGGCAAGATCATTTTGTACGTTCCTTCCGAACTCGGGTACGGAGCCAACGGAGCCGGCAATGCCATCGGGCCCAACAGCACGTTGATCTTTGAAGTGGAAATGAACAAGGTCTTTCCGGCCACAAACTGATAACATAAGTGGAACTCCAGGGAACTTTGATTGAAAAACGTCCGGTATTTAAAGGAACCGGGGCCCGTGGAGATTGGGTAAAACAGGAATTTATCCTGGAAACACGGGAATCGGGATACCCGCGCAAGGTCTGCCTTTCATTATTTGGGGAAGACCGGGTAAAGGAACTGGATGCGTTCAAGATCGGAGAAGCCGTTAAAGCTTCTGTCAATATTGAATCCAGGGAATACAACGGACGCTGGTACACCGATGTACGCGCCTGGCGTCTGGAAAAGGGGCAGGAAGTTACCGCCACTCCGGATTATCCGGCTCCCGGTCCTATAATGACGGAACCGGACGAAGGAGAGGATGATCTTCCCTTCTAGGCACATCCCGCCAGTATGTCAGTTGACGTTTGGCATACCTGCGTGTATTGCGTTTTATAAGGCGTAACGCTTCGCTGTAAGAATATTCCCCGTCAAAATGAGCGAACAGCTCCCTGTACCCCACCGTTTGGAGTGCAGGGAGTTCTTTATACGGATACAAACGGCGTGCTTCTTCCATCAATCCTTCATCCATCATTCGTTCCACCCTCCTGTCAATACGTTCATACAATACTTCACGAGGCCTGTCCATCATGATTTTTTCAATTTCGTAAGGCCGTTTTTTTTGTGTGTTTGTTAAGAAATAATGATAGGGTTTGCCTGATGACAAACACACTTCAACGGCACGTAGTACCCTGCGTTTATTGGCCAGATCTATACGGGCCCAGGTGACAGGATCCATTTCTTTCAATTGATTTTGCAAGCTTTCATATCCTTCGGGTTGTTCTGCCCTCCGGGCCAGCTCTTCCCTTAATCCGGGATCAGATGGCGGCATATGGTCAATACCCCCTACAAATGCATCAATGTAAAACCCCGATCCGCCGACCATTAGCAGGTATTCGTGAGAAGGGGCAAGCCGCATGACCAATTCCCAGGCTTCACGTTCATAATCACCCGCAGAATACGTCTGATGTATGGTGTGGCTGGCAATAAAATAATGTTTCGCCTGTGATAATTCGTTTTCCGTAGGACGTGCCACACCGATTTTCAGTTCTTTGTATATCTGCCGGCTGTCGCAATTGATAACAGGCGATTGCAGCAAACGGGCAATCGTAAGGCTTTGTGCGGTTTTTCCCACACAGGTGGGTCCCATCAATATTATAATTTTTGTAGCCATTCCAGAGTATTCAGTCCGTCAGCATAATCTGTAAAAGCGGGAAACTGGGTTTCCCCAAACGGGAGATCCGCGGTTCCCGCAACGCATTGTATCAGATCGCGTTTCATTTCCCGAAAACGCGAGACATCTTCCTGTTTTTTGCATTTTATGAAGTTCACTACCGCCACCGGGGGATTCAGATCATCTCTTTCTTCAAGGACAAAAAGATCCGCAGGGAGCTCTTTGTGCTCTTCGCTTAACATCAGGGTACAGGCCCTTGCATGACGCAGTGCGTTCATATAATTTTTGTGTTCTCGCAATACCGGTCCCATCACGGATCTGACCTTTTGCACAAACGGACGGAAATCGTATTCCTCAGGAACCAATAATAATGAGACGTTACGGCATCCAAGTCCAAAGTAAAGGAAACAATCCCGGGCAAGACCTTCCAGCTGCTGATCCGACTCGGACCCCTCCAGCACAGCGATGGAACTTCTGCCGGTGCGCATGAGCAAAGGAATACCGGAAAAAGACTGCCGGTAATAAGCCTCGGCCTGGGTGCCTCCCGTAAAAAGGATCGCACGGGTTCCGGGATCCGCCTGAGGCACAAAACGCACCCGCACTCCTTCAAGGCAGGAATTTTCCATACGGTAAAGCTGATCAACCAGGGCCGGAAGTAAAACATCATCTTTGGAAGACAGCTTTATTTCCAAGGTGACTTCTTCCGGATGTGCCACGGAATAAGCCAAAGCACACACAAAATCATGCCAGCAAACCAATGGGATATTGCCTGCTGCAACAACGGTTATCAAACATGGCGCAGAAGGAAGGACTTTAAAATCCAGCAGTTCAACCAACAGGTTTTTTTCCTCTTCCAGGCTTTTTTTCAACGTGTTGAGACGGTGTTTCACAAATACGGAACAAAACCAGGGATTGGCTTCCCCGGCTTTTGCGATCAGCAGGTCATCACACCGGGAAAGAGCGGCGGTTGCCTGTTCAATAAATTTTTCTGCAAACCCCATATTTTTCTACCTCGATTTTGCAAAGATACGTAAAAGACGTATTTTCGCATGATGTGCCCCGGTGAGATATATAAAACCCTGAAAGCTCCCTGCGAGGGCCTTTATAAGGAAAAGGGAAGTCGATTCCTGTCCTTCGGGTTTCCCGTTTCAGACGAGGAAGAGATCAGGGGACTGCTTGAAAACCTGAAAAAGAAATACTATGATGCCCGTCATATCTGTTATGCGTACCGTTTGGGACCTGAAGGAGAGCCCTGGCGGGCTAATGATAACGGAGAACCTTCTTCCACTGCCGGGAAACCCATCCTGGGACAATTGATCTCCATTGACGTATCCGATGTTTTGATGGCCGTGGTACGCTATTTCGGAGGTATTAAGCTGGGAACTGGAGGCCTCATAAACGCTTACAGAACGGCTGCCGCTTATGCACTGGAAAATGCCGAGATAACGGAAAAGAAAGTCCTCCAGAACGTAGAGCTGCAATTTGATTACGACCGGACGGATAAAGTAATGAAAGCCATACGAGATACGGAAGCCGTTATAATAGAACAGGATTACCGGAACAGTTCCCTGCCCTGCCGTATTAAAGTAAAAGTACTGCCCTCCCGCACCAAAGCCCTTTTATCGTCCCTTGAACCAACATAGTCATTGTAATATTTCATTTATGAAATCTCTCATATCAATAAACGACTTCAACAAAGAAGAAATGTTGCAGGTACTTGACCTTGCCCTGGAATACGAAGCCGACACAAACCGTCAGTTGTATACCGGAAAAGTCATCGCCTGCATATTTTTTGAACCGTCCACCCGTACACGTTTGAGTTTTGAAACGGCAGCCAACCGCCTGGGTGCCCGTGTCATCGGTTTTTCTTCACTCGATGCCACCAGCGTTTCAAAAGGAGAAAGCCTGAAAGATACCATTAAGATGGTTTCCAATTACTCAGACATGATTGTAATGCGTCACCCGCTGGACGGAGCTGCCCGGTATGCTTCTGAAATAGCCGGATGCCCCGTGATCAATGCAGGGGACGGAACCAACCAGCACCCTACCCAGACGCTGTTGGACATGTATTCCATACGCAAGACACAAGGTTCGCTGGATAACTTGTCCATAACGATGGTGGGGGATCTGAAATACGGAAGGACCGTCCATTCTCTGTTGCAGGCTATGAGCCATTTCAAACCCCGGTTCCGGTTTGTTTCCTGTCCTGAACTGGCAATCCCTAAGGAATACACAGATTTCCTGGATGCAAGGGATATTCCTTATTCACAACATAATATGCTGGAAGGCCAGATAGATGACACCGACATTCTTTATATGACCCGGATACAGCAGGAGCGTTTTCAGGACCCTATGGAATACGAACGTGTTAAAAACCTGATGAGACTGGATGTATCCATGCTGACAAACACCAAACCCAATTTGAGGATCCTTCATCCGTTACCCAGGGTTAAGGAAATTTCCACAAATGTGGATGACCGTCCTGAAGCCTATTATTTTGAACAAGCTCGTAACGGAGTATACACCCGTATGGGGATCATTACGTACTTAATGAACCAGATGTAAGACATGGAAACAAAGAAAAAACTAAAAGTCAGTGCAATTAATAACGGGACTGTCATTGACAGGATACCGGCCGGGCAATTATTTCATGTCATTGAGATCCTGGGCCTTGCAAAAGGGGATTTTCAAATGACTTTCGGGACAAACCTGGAAAGTAAGGTTCTTGGTTTAAAATCAATTATTAAGATTTCCGACAAATTTTTTGAAGAAGACGATGTCAACCGGATCGCTTTGGTTGCACCGGATGCCATCCTCAACATCATAAAAAATTACCAGGTAGTTGAAAAAAGACCGGTAGTAATCCCCTCAGAAATATTTGGATTGGTTCGCTGTCTCAATCCCAGGTGCATTACCAACCACGAACCGGTCAAAACCCGTTTTACAACACGGATGACTCCGGGAGGCCTTGTTCTTAAATGCCATTACTGCGAAAAAGAAACGGGACAAAAAAACTTACAGATCATTAGCAATAATTAGTTTTTTGATTGTATATTTTTAGCATATATTTGTATTCACAGAAAAATCGTAATAAAAACACAACAATATGAAAACCACTTACAATTTCAACGCAGGCCCCTGCATCCTTCCCCGGGAAGCAGTACAGGCAGGGATAGAAGCTTTACAGGATTTTAGTCAGACCGGAATGTCCGTTATTGAAGTTTCACACCGCTCCAAAGAATGGGAAGCCGTAATGAACGAATGCAAGGCTCTGTGGATAGAGCTGTTGCATATTCCCGATAATTATGAAGTCCTTTTCCTGGGAGGCGGGGCCAGTCTGCAATTTTGCATGGTTCCAATGAACCTGATGGAAAAGAAAGCAGCCTACCTGGAAACGGGAGTTTGGGCAAAAAAAGCCATCAAAGAAGCCAAAGGTTTCGGAGAAGTCGTTACCGTAGCGTCTTCAGCAGACACCACCTTCAATTACATCCCCAAAGAATACTCCGTTCCCTCCGATGCGGATTATTTCCATATTACCACCAATAATACCATCTACGGGACCGAGATCCGGACGGATATGGACGCTCCCGTTCCCCTGGTAGCAGATATGTCCTCAGATATTATGAGTCGTCCGGTTGATGTCTCCAAATATGCCCTGATCTACGGAGGGGCTCAGAAAAACGTGGGACCTGCCGGTGTTACATTCGTAATCATACGTAAAGACATCCTGGGAAAAGTAACCAGGCACATTCCTTCCATGTTGAATTACCAGACCCATATTGACGGAGATTCCATGTTCAACACCCCGCCGGTATTTCCCATCTATATTATGACACAAACACTAAAATGGCTCAAAAACCTGGGCGGTGTGGAAGCCATCAACAAGATAAATCGTGAAAAAGCAGACCTTCTGTACAGAGAAATTGACCGCAACCTGCTCTTCAAGGGAACGGCAGCCCGGGAAGACCGTTCCATAATGAACGTATGTTTTGTTATGTCTGAAGGAAACGAATCCCTGGAAGCTGAATTCCTGGAATTTGCCAAATCCCGGGGCATGGCAGGCATTAAAGGCCACCGCTCCGTGGGAGGGTTCAGGGCTTCCATTTATAACGCCTGTCCTAAAGAAAACGTGCAGGCCCTGATCAGCTGCATGCAGGAATTTGAAAAATTTCATAAATAATTAAGCCATGAACGTTTTAATAGCTACCGATAAACCTTTTGCAAAAAAAGCAGTTGACGGCATCCGGACCATTGTGGAACAGGCAGGAATGACATTGTCACTCCTGGAAAATTATACGGAACAGGCACAATTGATAGAGGCCGTTGCAAAAGCAGAAGCCCTTATTGTCCGTTCAGACAAAATCACCCGTGAAGTGATACAGGCAGCCCCGAATTTGAAGATAGTGGTTCGCGCAGGAGCCGGGTACGACAACCTGGACCTGGACGCTTGCAGCAGTCAAAACGTTGTTGCCATGAATACCCCCGGACAAAATTCCAATGCTGTTGCCGAATTGGCTATTGGCATGATGATCTATATGGCCCGCAAACAATTCCAACCCGGCACAGGTACTGAGTTAAGGGGTAAAACGTTAGGTGTCCATGCTTACGGGAACGTAGGTCGCCTGGTCGCCGGGTTGGCCAAGGGCTTTGGTATGGAAATCTATGCCTACGACCCTTTTGTTCCGGCCTCTGTAATGCAGACCGACGGGGTACACGTAGCCAATACACTGGAAGATTTGTACAGCCGCAGCGACTACCTCTCGCTTCACATCCCGGCCAACGATGCCACAAAGGGGTCAATAGGCAGATCATTGCTCTCCCTGATGCCCAAAGGAGCCTGCCTGATCAATACGGCCAGGAAAGAAGTAATGAATGAAGAAGAACTGGAAGCCGTACTGGCGGAACGTACTGATCTGAAATACGCTACAGACGTGTCCCCGGGCAATATGGATGCTTTACGCGCCCAGTTTGACACCCGTGTTTTTGCAACACCTAAAAAGATGGGTGCCCAGACACAGGAAGCCAACGTCAATGCAGGTCTGGCGGCAGCACGCCAGATAGTGGCATTCCTGAAAAACGGGGACAGAAAATTCCAATTGAACAAATAGCTATGGTAAAGATCAAACCTTTCGCAGCCCTTCGTCCGCCTGTGCCATTGGTGGAAGAAGTCGCTGCACGGCCTTACGATGTATTGAACTCTGCCGAGGCAAAAGCCGAGGCAGGAGAAAAATCCCTGCTCCATATAACCAAACCCGAGATAGACTTTGATCCCATTATTGATGAACACTCCGGGCAGGCCTACGACAAAGCCGTAGCCAATTTCCATTTGTGGCAGGAACGCGGATGGCTGGCCCGGGACCCGCAGGAAATGTATTACGTATATGCCCAAACCATGGAAGGGCGGACACAATACGGCCTGGTGGTTTGTGCACACATAGATGATTATTTGTCCGGCAAGATCAAAAAACATGAACTGACCCGCAAAGACAAGGAAGAAGACCGGATGGTCCATGTCCGGATCCAAAGTGCCAACATAGAACCAGTCTTCTTTGCTTACCCTGATGTTCCCCGGATCAATAAGATCGTGGAACGTGTGGTCGCAGCACCTGCCGAATACGATTTTGTCGCACCCGATGGATTTGGACATCATTTCTGGGCCATATCAAGTCCCGAAGATATCAGTCGCATCACAGAGGTTTTTGCCACCGTTCCTGCTTTCTATGTAGCCGATGGTCACCACCGGACAGCCGCGGCCGCTCTGGTGGGAGCAGAGCGTAAGGCCATGAATCCCTCTCATACCGGAAATGAAGAATACAATTATTTCATGGCGGTGGTTTTCCCCCAAAGTCATCTGAAGATAATCGATTACAACCGTGTGGTCAAAGACCTCAACGGAATGGCTCCTGAGACTTTTTTGCAGGCATTATCCCGGGATTTCCTGGTGGAATGCTTCTGCGACAGGGATGAACCCTATACTCCTTCAGGACTGCACAATTTTTCCATGTACACGAACGGTTGCTGGTATTCCCTGACGGCACGCCCGGGAACATACAATGACAACGATCCCATTGGAACGCTGGACGTAACGGTCCTTTCCAATCTTGTTCTTGATAAATTGCTGGATATTAAGGATTTGAGGACCAGCAAGCGCATTGATTTTGTTGGTGGGATAAGAGGACTTGGAGAATTGAAACGTCGTGTGGATTCTGGTGAAATGGCAGCAGCTTTTGCCCTTTACCCGGTAACCATGCAGCAATTGATAGACATTGCCGATACCGGGAACATCATGCCTCCCAAAACAACCTGGTTTGAGCCCAAACTACGCAGCGGGCTTGCAATTCACACTTTTTAATACATTTTCTACGTTTATGATCCCGTCACATAATGGCGGGATCTTTTTTTTTATACCTTTAATGCATGAAACTTAAAAAAGTCCGTATTTCCAATTACCGCTCCATCAAGGACACGGTCGAAATTGATCTCTCACAGTTAACTGTCTTTATAGGTCCCAACAATTCGGGGAAAAGCAACATCCTCTGGTGTATCAATAAGATACTAAGCCAGGAATGTCCTGTGGATGAAATATTTACCGAAAAAGACGTGTACCGGCAGGACCCTGCCCGGGATATCGATGTAGAGATCGAGTTTGATGAACCGTACCTCCACGTTCCCTTCCCCGGAGCAGACCCTGCCCGGGTAGACAAGATCCGTTGTATTTATAAACGCCATAAAGAAGGACCGTTAAAGGGCCGGCGTTACCTGGAAAAGTATTGCCTGACAAAAGAAAACCGCACAGTACAGGTCATTGCAGATAATCCGGGAACAGCAGGCGTAAGGATGTTCAATACCCTGGACTGTCCGCTGGACAAGATCCGCGAAAAAACGCCTGTTGTGTATATCCGTACCGACCGGATCACCACACAATCCCGTTCCGATATCCGGCAAACTTTGCTAAACAGCCTGCTGGCCGAGATCAACCGGGATTTTCTAAGGGAAGACAACACCATCTCCATGATGAACACAGACGGTACTGAAACACAAATACCCCGTAAACAATGGTTTGACCAGTGTATAGAAGAGGCTATGATCACTTTGCGGACCGAAGCTTTTTCACGTTTGAAGGATACCCTCCGGCAATCCATGCTGGATTACCTGGGGTACGATATAGACTTGAACGACACGTCGTGGGATATATTTTTCAAGCCCATCACCTCAAAAGATTTTTACCAATCCCTGGAAATGTGCCTATACGAAGAAGACCGGGCAACCCCCCTTCGGGCACTTGGGGAAGGCGTACAGAATGCCATTATATTATCCATCCTGGATGCCTACAACCGGCATAAAAGCCAGGGATTCATCCTGATGATTGAAGAGCCGGAAATGTATCTCTACCCCAGGATGAAACGCAATCTTTACAAGGTATTGAAAAACCTGAGCGAAAAGAACCAGGTGATCTACATCACCCATTCCACCAATTTTGTTACACTGCCGGATTTTGACTCGGTCCGTATCGTTACCAATGAAGGAGGCGGAACAAAAATAAAAGCCCCTGATTGTTCCTCCGTTGAATCCTTGAAGAACAAATTCAGAAATATCGTATCGACTGATCTTAACGAAATATTTTTTAGTAAGAAAGCTATCCTGATAGAATCAGATTATCAGAAAAAAATCTTACTGGATTACGAAAAGAGACTGGATCTGGATTTCGACATGCTGGGTGTTACCATTCTGGACGTAGGCAATAAAACATGCATGCCGGATTTTGTTGAATTGGCATTGGCTTTTGATCTTTCGATCGCCATAGCGTTTGACAAACACAGTACGCATTTTGCAGACAGAAGGGCCGATGAGGAAGCCATCAATGAAAAGTTGTTGGCATACGGAGAACGGGGGGTTCAGTTGTTCTATTCCACAAACACCTATGCAGATGAATTGAAAAAAGAATGGGGTGAAATGGAAGGAGATATCATGTCTTTCGCAAGCAATCCGGAAATACCCGTTCCGCGTTTCATACAGATGATCATTGACTGGATCACAGAAAGCGAACGATCCTGATTCCCTTACAAGACGGGGTGCTGTTGACATAACCGGCCAGGGTCATATCATCCACGACTACTTTCTCCTCTTTTGATGAGGCATGTATGAAACCCAGTCTTCTTTGCCCGTTTGGACATCCACGTCCGTCGGGACAACAATCGTGTTCACAGATATAGGATTCATATGCAAAAGCCACGTGGGAAATATCTAGACCTTCTGTGCCGCTCACAAAACAGATCATATCACCGTGTTGAATTTTATCCAGGTTTTCTTCCAGTTTTGCTTTGGGTATGTAATAATATTTTTCTCCTGTTAGTTCTTTTTCCAGTGTGGCAATGCGTTCGGTAAGTTGCGAGTTCCCGGCCAGTGATTGGTACTTATCCGCATGACGAGACATATAGGAAAAAGACTGGTCCAGACGGGTCCCTGATATGTTCCGGCTCATCTCCCTGGCCAGATCACGATCTTCTGCCTGCCGGATCCACTCGCTGGTATAATGGATGCGGCTGTCATAGCCTTCAGTTACTCCGCCGCGATATCGGAATTTTCTCAGATTCTCACAAAAGGCCTCAAAACTGTTATTATCCTGCTTTGCGGTCAGAGCCATACAAACACAGGCTTCTACCAGCAAAATACAGTCGGTACGGGCCAGGGAAACGGTCAGCATTTCAGGTGTCTGCTCCAATGTTCCACCCACATAAGGGGTTTCCAGCATGGTTTCTGCCGCTTTCATGATCAGTACGGGCATGGATTCACTGCGCAAAGGCAACAACACACCTCTAACTTTTTCGTAAACTTGCTGATCTTCAGGAGTATATCTAACCTGACCCGGTAACAGACCTCCCGGATGTGCCATGGCCATACAGGAGATCCATAATAAACAGAAATAAACAATAGAACGTTTCATGCAGCAAAGATAACTATTCTTGGATTTCCGGCTGCAATTCAAGTGTTACTCTTTTTCCAGTTCACTCAGACGTTTCTCAATATCATGCTGAGCTCGTTTTAAAGATTCTGCCTGATTTTTCAGGGCCTGAACCTCATTTTCTTTACTGTAAGAAGGCCACGGGCCAAATCCATAACAACGGTCATAACCCATTCCCCGGCCATAACCGCGGCCGCGGACCGGGATGCGATCCATTCCACTACAGTAACCTAAACCTCTTCCGGTAACAGGACCTTGTCCCATTGGTCCGGTACGATCTCCTCTTGGCATAATTCAATCTTTTTATTGGTTTGACATTGCAAATATAATAAATAAAATGAACCTATGTTCATTTGAGCGTTTTTTTCTATTTTTGTTTTATGACAATTTTGTCATGATTATAGCGGGAATCATAGCATGGAACAATTATTGATACTCAATATTTTACAACATTTTTAACACAACTGTCATGAAAGTAAAAAACAAAGTAATCGTAGTAACAGGCGGCGGAAACGGCATCGGCAGGGAACTAGTCCTCTCTCTGTTGCGCAGAGGGAGCCGGGTTGCTGCCATGGACATTAACGAAGATGCCTTGAATCAAACGAAAGAATTAGCCGGCCCCGAGAATCGGGAACGTTTGTCCCTGCATCTTATAGACATCGGGAACAAAAATCTTATTGACAAACTGCCCGGACAGATAACAGATGCCCATGGCAGTGTGGACGGTATTATCAACAATGCCGGGATCGTTCAGCCTTTCGTGAAGATAAACGATTTGGACCTGTCTGTTATTGAACGGCTGTGTCATGTCAATTTCTTTGGAGCATTGTACATGATAAAAGCCTTCCTGCCGCATTTGCTGGAACGTCCCTCTGCACATATAGTGAATGTAGCCAGCATGGGCGGATTCATTCCCATACCCGGCCAAAGTGTTTACGGAGCTACAAAAGCTGCCATGAAATTGCTTACGGAAGGATTAAATTCAGAACTGACAGATACGAACGTAGATGTGTCTATTGTCTTTCCCGGAGCCATCAGAACGAATATTATGTCGAATTCGGGTCTGGAAATGCCTGAAGCTGATCCCGAACAGGAAAAGAAATTCAACCCGATGGATCCCGGCAAAGCAGCTGACATTATCATTGACGCTATGGAAAAAGGCAAAGAGAGGATCTTTGTTGGAAAAGATTCCAAAATGTTGAACATATTGTATCGTCTGAGTCCCGGATTTGCCAGCCGGATGATAGCAAAAAACATGAAATCCCTCCTGCCTTCCTGACAAGAGGGATCTTTTAGTTACCGTTTAAGTCATCCAGAATCTTTTGGATGTCCGGTTGACATTGTCCGCAAACCTGGCCGGCGCCTGTTTCTTCGCCAACCTGTTCAACGGTTTTCAGCCCTTTTTCTTTAATGGCATTGACGATCGTACTTTTGTAAACTTCGTTGCAATAACAGATCAGGTAATCTTCTTCCATAAGAATTTATTTTTATCAAAATTAATAAAAAAGCGCGCATTGCATACCAATGCGCGCCGGTTTGTTCTTTTGCTTTACAAAATCAAAATCTAAACTATTATTTGTTCCATAAAGCCTTCTCCACTTTCTCTTTCTCCAATTTTTTGGTGCAAAAGAACCAATCGTAGCATGTCACCCCTTCTTCGGGCACTTCCAAACGGCTTTGCGCCTGTCCGCAAGAACCTGCCGTAGGAACAATTACATCGTCTCCGGGACGCCAGTCTGCAGGAAGAGCTACGTTAAACTTGTCGGCTGTCTGCAGTCCAATCAAAACGCGTTTGATCTCATCAAAATTACGGCCAAGGGATAAAGGATAATAAATGATGGTTCTGATAATTCCCTTTGGATCAATGAAGAACACAGCCCTGACAGCTTTTGTATTGCTTTCTCCAGGTTGGAGCATTCCATAAAGGTTGGCTACTTCCATGGTAATGTCTTCAATCAGGGGAAATTTAACTTCGATATTTTTCATCCCCTTGTACTGTATCTTTTCTTTTATCGTTCGCAGCCATGCAATATGGCTGTAGAGACCGTCAACGGATAAACCTACCAGTTGGGTATTCAACTCATTAAATTCCTTTTCCATGGAAGCGAAGGTCATGAACTCAGACGTACATACAGGCGTGAAATCGGCGGGATGACTGAACAGGACAACCCATTTTCCTTTGTAATCGGCAGGGAAATTGATATCTCCCTGGGTAGTTACCGCTTTGAATGCGGGAGCCGGTTCGCCTATTCTTGGGATCGTTTTGTGTTCGGTTACATTGTTAATGTTTTCCATAATATTGTGTTTTTTCGTTGTAAATTTATGTGTAAGTAAGTGCAGCGGTTCAGGGTACATTTTTTATTCGTCTAGATATGCAACAAGCATCCAAACGGTTTTTTCCTGTTCCTTCAAATAGTCACTCATAATGGCAACCGTAACTTCGTCTTCAGCTTTTCCCGCCATTTCAAGCACTTTGCGTTCGCGTGCCATAAGGGTAGTGAATGAATCCAGGATCCTCTTCACAATCTCTTTCCCGTCAGATACGCCACTTACTTCCTTTATTTCGGACAGTTTTAAGTAGTCGCTGTAATTATTTGCCGGCATATGACCCAACATAAGGATCCTTTCGGCCACCTCGTCGGCTTTTTCGTTCATGTCATCATAGATCTCCTCGAATTTTTCATGGAGCATAAAGAATTGTTTGCCTTTTACATTCCAGTGAAACCCTCTCAGATTGGTATAAAAAACCTGGATATCTGCTAGCAATTTGTGAAGTTCATCTACAACAGGAACAATTCCGTTTTTGTCTAATTTGATGTAATCTAATGTTTTCATAATATTTTATTTAATAGTTTAGAATTTATCTTTTTCTTTTCAGTTACAAAGGTAAGGGGTCGTAATTTATTTATCAAACAGATATTTTCTATGTATTTATCGTTTTTATCTATATCTTTGTTTTATGACATTACAACAACTGGAATATATAGTGGCGGTTGACCAATACCGGCATTTTGTAAAAGCGGCACAAGCCTGCCGGGTAGCTCAACCCACCCTGAGTGCTATGGTAGCAAAACTTGAAGAAGAACTGGATATCAGGATCTTTGATCGTTCCAAACACCCGGTTGCACCGACTCCCCTCGGTCAGGAGATACTTCGCCAGGCAAGGGTGGTATTGCAAAACAGCATGCAATTGAAAGAAACAGTCTTTTCACACAAAGAAGTAATGGCAACGCAATTGAACCTGGCCATAATTCCCACGGTCGCTCCTTATATCATTCCCCGCTTTATAGGACTTTTCCAGGAATTCTACCCCATGACGGAAGTTCGCATAATGGAAATGCGCACAGACGAGATCACCAGGGATTTGAAAGAGGCAAAGATCGATATGGGATTGCTGTCTACTCCACTTATGGACGAAGATCTGCTGGAAATTCCTGTCTATTACGAAAAATTTGTGGCGTATGTCTCGCCTTCCGATCCCAGTTACCGTAAAGAAGAACTTCACGCTCAAGAGCTTCCCCTGAAACACTTGTGGGTCCTTCAGGAAGGTCATTGTCTGAGAAACCAGATATTTAATTTTTGTACAGAGAATACCCCGGCGGACAAACAGATTTATGAGGCCGGCAGTATTGACAACCTGGTAAGGATCATAGACACAAACGGAGGTTACACCCTTATCCCCCAATTGCATCTGCCAATGCTCAGTGAAACACAACTCAAAAATGTTCGTCCCGTCATGTCACCACCTCCGATCAGGGAAATATCCCTGATCGTATCGCGGGATTTTATCCGGGAGCGCCTTTTGAATGCCGTTGCCGATACCATTAAAAAAATCATCCCCACTGATATGCTGGACACTCGACTTAAGAAATTTGCAATAAAAATTTGATTTTTATACAAGGAAAGAAGCAGCACGATCAAATACTGCCCTGAATGATTCCCGGATTTCAGATTCCGAAACTTTTCCGTTTTCCGGAAAAGGGACTTGATGGGAGTAAGGGTAAGAAAAATCCAATTCTTCCAGCATATGATCCGACAGTTTTACCCCCACAGCTTCTTGTAGACCAATCGTTGGCATGACAACATCCTGTTTAAGAGACACCATTTTTATCCTGTCTTTGGCCCCGGCAAAAAATACCTGACGTATTCCTGATGCATCGTTTGACGGGATCATGTTCTTAAATGCCGTTTCAAATAAAAGACCTGAATTCGTTTCCCGGGTATTCTCATAAAATTCTTTATTCAAAAAATCATTCAGGTAATAGGACCTGATGGTATTGTATGCTTCCTGATCAATGATATCTCGCGCATTCCCGTTCATTCTTTCAAATACGGATCCGCCACAGAATGCAAACAACCTGGAATCTTTAAGATACCCGTCCACATCTGCCATCATGTTCACCTGGGTCAGCAATGCTCCTATGGAATAAGCAAAAAAATCCACCCCGGCATCTTCTCTAAATAATGGATGTTTGCCCTCTTTTATTTCTCTTACAAGTTGATTCAGGTTAAAAGCCGACTCCATACCGGAACTGAAAAAACGCAAAGGACTTGCTGTCAGTCTTGAACTCAGGGCGACATTGGCAAAAGAAGCGTTGACCAGGTTCTTTATTTCTTGTTTCCGCCGGTTGAGCCAGGGTTGCAACCAGCGGGGTGTATACCAGTTTTCCGGAGTCCTGTTCATATGAAAAGCAATGGGAAACAAAATGACCGGAATGCCGCAGTTCAGGACCAGATCCTCTGCCCAGGCAAGGTATTTACTCCATGAACGTTCATTTAGTCCATGCAACATGATTACTGCCCTGTTAAAACGGGATATCCCGGCAGGAGCGAATATGACATAGCGAAATGATTGGTTTTCTTCTATAGTTGAATCAGAACCGGGATAAAAAGGAGCTGAATGGATATGTTCCCGGATTATGCCTACTTCTTCCCGTCCTGTTTCCTGGGTAAAAAGAAACGGAATAGTCATAACAGGACTGTCAGGAATATTGACCGGGCAATCATAAGAGAACCACGCATTCAACTGTTTTATTCGTTGCATGATTCAAAATAACTCTGTTCTTTGTCATCGTACAAATAAATGGGCCGGGATCACCCGGGAAGGGATGAAAGTTTCTTTTACGGGGTGAACCGTCTTTATTTGGGGCAAAATTTTACCTTTGTAATATGAGTATTATGCGAAGAAAGATCCCGCCTTTTATATACAAAAGGTCCAACCTCAGCCTGCTGGTGGTCTTCACTTCTATATTTGCCCTGCTCTTTATAAACATCTATAAGCCGTTTGAATCTCCCGGGTGGTATCCCATAACACAGTTTGAATATTTTCTGTATTCCAGCCTGATCATTTTGACAGGTGTCCTGGTTGTGGTGATCAGCCGGGTCATAATGTTCTATTACACAAAAAAAAGGACTCTTACTTATTGGGAATATATCATTTGGGTCATCGGAGAGATCTTCTTTATGTCCTTGTTCTACACCTTGTATTCTTACACACTGGATGAAACCCGGAATTTTCCGGAAGTCTACCGTACATCTGTTATAAATACGAGCCTGATCCTGTTGCTACCATACACTATCACCATTTTGTTCCTCTCCTGGAAAGAGAATTCCAGGCGCATCAAACAGTTGGAAAAAGAACTGGAGCACGGAGATGAAAACACTCCTTTATCAGCCGGTATCCTTACTTTCAGGGATGAAAAAGGAGAATTGCTGCTTTCCATAAAAAAAGACTCCCTGTTATACCTGGAAGCCGCAGATAATTACGTATCAGTTTGGTACCTGTCAAAATCGGGTGTCACTAAATACCTGATCCGCAATACGCTTCGTGAAATGGAAGAACGTTTCTCACATACGCCGGTTGTACGTTGTCATCGTTCTTTTATGGTTAACCTTGACCAGGTAAAAGTGGCCAAACGCACCCGTAACGGTATAGTGCTGGACCTGGGAACGGATAAAGTGCCTGACATTCCCGTTTCACGCACGTATGCAGACCGGATAGCACAATGGTTCGCAACAATATAAGTCAATGAAAGCCAGGCAAATAAACAATCAAATCAGGGAAAGGACAATCCTTCGTGTTACCTGGGTGGGATTTATCGTAAACGTTATATTATCAGTAGGAAAACTAGCCGCGGGCATAATCGGTCGCAGCGGAGCGATGATTGCAGATGCCATTCATTCTATATCTGATTTTGTCACCGACCTGGTAGTGTTGATTTTCGTTAAAATATCTTCCAAACCTGCTAATGATAAATACCGTTACGGTCACGGGAAATTCGAAACTTTGGCCACGTTTTTGGTTGGGATAGTCCTGATTTTTGTAGCTGTTGAATTGATCAGGGACAACGGAAAAACCATATTGGCCATCCTTTCAAAAGAAATTATCCCGGAACGACCGGGTCAAATAGCACTTTGGGCCGCCGGGACATCAATTATTGTTAAAGAGATCCTTTACTGGTACACCCTTCTGAAGGGGAAGCGGGTTGATTCGTCTGCCGTTATGGCAAATGCCTGGCATCACCGCTCAGATGCCCTTTCCTCTGTAGCTACGCTCATTGGGATCGGCATGGCCTATTTTCTGGGCGAAAGATGGCGCATCCTGGATCCAGTTGCAGCTGTCTTTGTGGGATTGCTTATTATCCGGGTAGCCTACAAGCTTCTAAAACCCACTTTTGAAGAGCTTATGGAACGATCCCTTCCCCGTGAAGAAGAAAATAAGATCCTAGACATCGTGGCCTTGGAATTTCCCGCCGTAAAGGATCCTCATAAATTGAAAACAAGGCGCATAGGTAACGGCAGAGCCATCCAGCTTGACATACGGCTGGATGGCAGCCTGACGGTCCATGAGTCCCACAGGATAGCTGCAGCTATCGAAGACAGGCTCGTACGGGAATTTGGTCCGGACACACACGTTATCGTTCATGTGGATCCCTATGAAAACAGGACTATTTCTTAAGCAGATCCCGTATTTCGGTTAACAGTAATTCTTCTTTCGTGGGTTTGGGTTCGGGAGCAGGAGCCGGAGCTTCCTCTTCTTTCTTTTTCAAGGAATTTAGTCTGTTGATCCCTTTGATTAGCAGGAATACGCAGAATGCAATGATGATAAAATCAATCAACACCTGGATGAAGTTACCGTAATTCAGGGTAACGGCAGGCAGCATGACCTCGGGGTCCATTTTACTGACACGTTCTCCCACGAGGGTCCATTGCCAGTCTGTGAAATTGACACCGCCGACCAATGCCCCTACAAGCGGCATTAACAGGTCCGCAACCAGGGAAGAAACGATTTTACCAAATGCACCGCCAATGATTATACCGACGGCCATGTCAACAACATTGCCTTTCATGGCAAATTGTTTGAACTCCTGAATAAATTTTGACATAATGATAGTTTTAGATAAATGTACAACATTTTTTTATCTTTACATTCGCACTTATCATTTATTTATTATTACCCTATTATGAAATTCAAATTTCCAATTACCGCAATTCTACTATTTGCATTGACCACACTTCATGCACAGGAGTCTGAAGGACGCCTGCTCCGTTTCCCTACTGTTGGAAACGGGGTAATAGCCTTTTCTTATGCAGGTGATCTCTTCACTGTTCCCCTGGACGGCGGGACGGCTGTCAGACTTACTTCCCACATCGGGTATGAAGTTTTCCCAAAAATATCGCCCGACGGGAAAACCATTGCTTTTACCGGTCAATATGACGGCAATACAGAAGTATATACCATCCCGGTAGAAGGAGGTGTTCCCAGGCGCCTGACTTATACGGCTACCCTGGACAGGGACAATATCGGAGACCGGATGGGTCCCAACAACATTGTCATGGGATGGACTCCGGATGGTAAGCATGTTGTTTTCCGTTCCCGTTGGTACAGTTTCTCCGGCATGCGTGCCCATCTTTTTACGGTGCCTGCCGAAGGAGGTGAACTGACACAGATCCCCACAACCGAAGGAGGATTTTGTTCTTTTTCTCCTGACGGGGAATACCTGGCTTTAAACCGCATGTTCAGGGAATTCAGAACCTGGAAATATTACAAAGGAGGACAGGCCGATGACATCTGGATAAACAAGGTAGGGACAACACAGTTGGAGAACATTACAGCCGGTGATGGTGACCGGGCACAGGATATTTTTCCCATGTGGGTCGGATCCGATATTTATTTTATCTCGGACAGGGATTCTGTCATGAATCTGTTCTGTTACGACACAAGTAACAAGACCACTAAAAAAGTAACGGAATTCGACAGGTACGATATCAAATTTCCTTCCGCTTCCCAACAACATGTTGTATTTGAGAACGGCGGGTATATTTATACATACGACACACAATCGGAACAGCTTAAGCAAGTGGAAATCCGCATTAATGATGAAAACCTGTATGCCAGATCCAAACTTCTGGATGTGGCGGATCAGGCAGCCGGGTTCTCCCTGTCTCCTAATGCGGAACGTGTCCTTGTAACGGCAAGAGGAGACGTGTTCTCTGTGCCCGGTACAGAAGGAGCCACCTATAACCTGACACGTACACCCGGTGTTCACGAACGTTCTGCCGCCTGGTCTCCGGACGGGAAGCAACTGGCATGGTTCTCAGATGTAAGCGGAGAATATCAGTTGTATGTTATGCCGTATGACGATGCTGCTGCTGCCCGCCAGCTGACTGATTTTACAGACGGATATCCCGATCAGCTCGCCTGGTCTCCCGATTCCAAAAAACTGTTTTTCACCACGGAAAAACGTGAATTCTGGATGGCAGATCCCGGATCCGGAACAGCTAAAAAATTGTTTGCAACTCCTTACGAAGGCATCCGTGGTTTTGACATTTCTCCGGACGGAAAATGGATCACTTATGCCACACAGGCAGAAAACCGGGTAAGCATTGTATACCTGTATAGCATTGAAGATAACATATCCTACCCCGTTACCAGTCCCTGGTACGATTCAGGTTCAGGAGTTTTTTCGGATGACGGGAAATACCTCTTCTTTACTTCATACCGGGATTTCAATGCCTCTTATTCAAGGGTGGAATGGAATGCTTCCTACAACCTTTCCGGTTATGTCTTTGTCATTCCACTGGCTAAAGACACCCCTGATCCCACTGCCCTGAAAGCCGTGGAATATAAAATCAAAGACACAGAAGAAGAGAAACCGGCGTCTTCAACCAAAAACCGGAAGGATAAAAAAACGGAAGAATCCACCGAAAAACAGACGACAGTTCGCGTAGATACGGACGGGATTGTAGAACGGGCTTCCGCCCTGCCGTTGGAACCGGGAATGTATCAGTTGATGGCCGCTTTTGATGGGGATCTGTATTTCTGGACAAGAAGAGAGATCAAAAAAATATCCATGGACGATATGAAAGAGTCTTCCGTAACCAAAGGTATGCCGGTGGCTTTTGCTCCTAAAGGAAAGAAATTGTTGATTATGGAAGGCCGCGATCTTCGTATAGTAGGCGCTCCCACCTGGAAGTCAGATAAAAAAGTTGATCTGGACCAGGTTCAGGTGCTGGCAAATTACCCTGCCGAGTGGGACCAGATTTTCCATGAAACATGGCGTGTCTTTAGGGATCATTTTTACCTGCCCACCATGCACGGACGCGACTGGAACGATATACGCGACAAATACGAAGCTTTGCTTCCGTACGTAAAACACCGCCATGACCTGACTTATGTAATCGGGGAAATGATTTCGGAACTGAACGTGGGACACTGTTACGTCACATCTCCTTCAGACACTCCCGGCCCGGAACGGGTAAAAACAGGCCTTTTAGGGGCTAAATTCACCAAGGATCCTTCCGGGGCATTCAAAGTGGTAAAGATTTTTGAAGGAGAAAACTGGGACAAATCGTTGCGTTCCCCCTTCCTGGACGGAGGTGTTGACGTATCCCAAGGCGATTATATTCTGGCTGTAGACGGGATGGATTGCTCCAATATGCAAGTTATTTACGAAGGACTGTTGGGTAAGGCAGAAAAGACCGTAGCCCTGACCGTGAACAACACGCCTTCCCGGACCGGAGCCCGGACAGTTTACGTCAAACCCATCGCCGATGAATCTTCCCTGCTCTATTACGAATGGGTACAGGAAAATATCCGCAAGGTAAACAAGGCCAGCAACGGACAGATAGGGTACATTCATATTCCCGATATGGGTAGACCCGGACTGGATATGTTCACCAAACTGTTCTATACACAACTGGACAAAAAAGCGCTGATTATTGACGATCGCATGAACGGAGGCGGAAATGTTTCTCCCATGATCCTGGAACGCCTTGCCCGCGAGGCGTACCGCATGAACATGTACCGGAACGGCACCAACGTGCCGGTACCCAACGAAAGCCACTCGGGTCCCAAAGTTTGCCTGATAGACAAATACTCGATGTCAGACGGGGACCTGTTCCCCTACGGCTTCCGCGAAATGGGACTCGGCAAGCTTATAGGGACACGCACCTGGGGAGGCATTGTGGGCATCTCGGGTTCAAAACGTTACCTGGACGGACAAGATGTCCGCACACCGTTCTTTACTTCCTATTCCACAGAAGGGGAATGGATCATTGAAGGATATGGTGTGGATCCGGATATTGAAGTGGACATCAATCCTTTTGAAGATTTTCTGGGGAATGACGCACAGCTGAATAAGGCTATTGAAGTCCTGATGAAGGAACTGGAGTCTTACGAACCGCTGCCGGGCACTCCCGCAGACAGAAAAATGTAAACGGACCGTTAAATTTCTTACCTATGAAAAGATGGATCTTATTGATCCTGATGTTGCTTCCTGCGTGGTCACTTGCCGCGCAGGAAGTGGATCATCAGGCACTTAGTCTGGCAAAACAAATTGACGATGTATTGTGGTACCAAAAAGCAGGTGATGTGGCATACATTGACAAAGTCTATATTCCTACAGTACCCCGCTGGAAAGAAGACAATCCCACGGGACAGGGAGCCGGCAATCCGCTCAAGGTGTGGTCATACATCTTTGTTCCAAGGGATATTGATCCTGCAAAAAAATACCCGCTAATTGTACTTCCTCACGGGGGTGTTCACGGTGATTTTACTACGTATTACACACATATTGTGCGTGAACTTATCGCACAGGGATACATCATCGTGGCAACCGAATACCGGGGCAGTACGGGTTACGGCGGTACCATGTACCGGAATATTGATTACGGGGGATTGGAAAACGAGGATGTCTGGTACGGACGCAATTATATGGTGGAGAATTACGACATCGTGGACGGATCTCGTGTAGGCATTATGGGCTGGAGTCACGGAGGAATGATCACGCTGATGAACCTTTTTGACCATCCCAAAGATTACGTCTGCGGATTTGCCGGAGTTCCGGTAAGTGACGTTATTGCCCGTCTTGGCTACAAAGGTCCTGAATATATGGCATTGTTCTCGGCTCCGTACCATATTGGGAAAACGCCTGAAGAAGATGTTGCCGAATACCGCCGCCGCTCCCCGGTCTGGCAAGCTGCCAAATTGCAGACACCTCTGCTTATCCATACCAATACGAACGATGCGGATGTCAATTCACTGGAAGTGGAACACCTGATCCAGGCCTTGAAAGCCGAAGGAAAATCCTTCGAATACAAAATTTTCGACAACCATCCCGGAGGCCACTCCTTTGACCGGATGGACATGCCCCAGGCTTCTGCCATCAGGCTTGACATTTACCGTTTCCTTGCAAAATACCTCAAACCTCCCAAACCGTTCAAAAACGTAAAGGAGCTTAGAAAAGCCGCTTACGAACCCTGGAAACTAACGGGCCATTAAAGAGCGCAATCTTTGAACCATGAAACAAACCATTCTTCTTTTCGCGGCACTGCTTTGCATTTCCGGCAACCGCGCCCAGGCCTGCACCAATCTACTGATCACAAAAGGAGCCTCGGCAGACGGTTCCTGCATGGTTACCTATGCCGCCGATTCGCACACCCGGTACGGTTGCCTGGCATTCTACCCGGCTGCGTTTTACCCCAAGGGGACTATGATGGAAATCCGCGAATGGGGCACCAACCGACACCTCGGCAAGATACCACAGGCCACGGAAACATATTCGGTGGTAGGCAACATGAACGAGCACCAGGTGGTGATCGGGGAAAGCACCTGGGGCGGTCCGGAGTCCCACCGCGATCCGCAGGGAATAGTCGATTACGGTTCGTTGATGTACATCAGCCTGCAACGGGCACGGACCGCACGTCAGGCAATCGAAGTTTTCACTTCGCTGGCCAATGAATACGGGTACGCATCGAGCGGAGAATCCATTTCCTTTGCCGATCCCGACGAAGTCTGGTTCATGGATGTGATCGGGAAAGCCCCCAAAATGGTAAACGGAGAGAACGTCAACAAAGGGATCGTGTGGGTAGCCATACGCCTCCCGGACGGAACCATCAGTGCCCATGCCAACCAGGCCCGGATCCGCCGTTTTCCTTTTGATGATCCGGAGAATTGCCTGTACGCCCCCGATGTGATAGACCACGCGCGGGAAACCGGCCTCTACCAGGGACCGGACAGTCTTTTCAGTTTTGCCGAGGCTTACGGTCCGGCAGACGGAGGCACCGTCCGCGGGTGTGATGCGCGGGTGTGGGCGTTTTTCAACAAACACGGGGCCGTGGATATGGAGCCTTACCTGCCTTACGCCCTGGGACACGATTTGAGCCGTCCACTGCCGTTGTATGTGAAAGCCAAAGAAAAGCTTACTGTCAAACAGGTGGCCGACATGATGCGTGATCGTTACGAAGGAACCCCTATGGACATGACATGCGACATAGGAGCCGGAGGTCACGACCTGCCTTATCGCTGGCGCCCGATGGGTTTTGAAGTGGACGGGAAGCAATATATCAATGAAAGAGCCATTGCCACCCAGCAAACAGGCTTCTGGTTTGTTGGACAATGCCGGTCGTGGTTACCGGACGAAATAGGCGGTATTTTCTGGTTTGGAGTAGACGATGCCGGAACATCGCCACTTACCCCGGTCTATACCTCTTCCCTGGAAGTCTCACCCCATTATGCCCTGGGACAAGGAGCCTCCATGTTGCAATACTCCCCGGAATCCATGTTCTGGTTGTGCAACCGCATTGCCCAGTTCGCCTACCTGCGTTACAACCCGATAGGGGCCGAGGTCCGGCAGGTCGTGGATTCGCACGAGCACGCCCGAATTGCCGAGATCCCTCTGACAGATTCCCTGGCAATGGACCTTTGGAAACGTGATCCCCTGGAAGCCCGTCGCTTTTTGACCAACTACTCCCTGCGCACCGCTTCTGATCTGTTCAAACGCTGGCAGAAACTGGACATTTACCTTCTGGTAAAATACATAGACGGCAACATCAAACGCCAGATGCCCGACGGCAGCTTTGCCACAAACGGCCACTCGGACTCCATCCCCCCCGCCCCCGTCTACGGCGGCTACAACCAGCGCTGGAAAGAAGCCGTGGTCAAAGATATCGGGGAAAAGCTGCTGGCTCCCTAAGGGGGAGGATGAGGGTGCAACGCACACATTGTTCTTTTCGCTGATTATCAGCGTTTTAGTAAAAAGCATCCCCCGGGGGTGCTTTTTTTTAACTGCCTGTCTTTCAGGCAAAAGAACAATGTGTGCGTTGCACCCTTTTGCGCCTGCGCCCACCCGGGCTGTCGAGTGGTTCGTCTGATTTCTATTCGGGTTGTCAACTGGGTAGCTTGATCTCTATCTTGGCTGAGAGTTGGATAGCCTGATTTCTACCCTGGTTTTCAGCCATATAGTTTGATTCACAACCGGATTGTCTGCTAGATAACTAAGTTCTCTCTACTGCCAAATAAGGTTTGAGCTCTTCACGGGTAGGTCGCGGGGGAGGTAGTAAGTAGTAAAAAAAGAGCCCTCCTTTGTAACTTGCTTACTAATAACTCTTTTACTCATTTTTATAACATTACTGTTACTTACCACCTCTCCCGCAAATTGCCCAAAAATCGCAAAAACAGCCGGAGGTAGTAAGTAGTAAAAAAAGAGCTATCCTCTGTAACTTACTTATTAATAACTTTTTATGCATTTAAATAACATTATTGTTACTTACCACCTCCCTGCAAAACATGCATCAGGCCTTAATAAAAGGCTTGGCCAACGACTCCCTACGGCAAGGGAGGGTTTGGGCATGTGTTCGTCATTCAGGTGGCACGGCCGGCGGCCTTAAACGACAAAACCCCTGACCTTTTCGGGTCAGGGGTTCGTTTAAGGGCGGCGGCTACCTACTTTTAGCCTGCAGCTTTTCGCTGCAGACTTCTCCTCCTCACCGCTCGGCAGAGTGAGATCTCTCCTTTGCGCTCGCTTGTTCGTCGGTTCCCACCCAGGTGGTCGGGTAGGTAGCTAAGCCCTCCCTACGGCCAGGGAGGGTTTGGGTGGGTGTTCGTCATTAAGGTGGCACGGCCGACGGCCTTAAACGACAAAACCCCTGACCTTTTCGGGTCAGGGGTTCGTTTAGGGCGGCGGCTACCTACTCTCCCACCTGGTAGGGCAGTACCATCGGCACAAACGCGTTTAACTTCTCTGTTCGGAATGGGAAGAGGTGGGTCCACGTCGTTATAGCCACCATGATTTTGCTGCTCAACAGGCTTTCATTCAGCGCTTTTCTTTCACCTGCGCCTGTCTTGCGTCTTTTATGTAAAAAGAGAGATAATGTCAGTGTTATCTTCTGTAGAAAAAGTTTCGGGATATTAGTACTGCTCGGCTATGACGTTACCGCCTTTACACCTGCAGCCTATCTACGTAGTCGTCTTCTACGTCCCTCTATGGAAATCTCATCTTAAGGGCAGCTTCGCGCTTAGATGCTTTCAGCGCTTATCTGTTCCGTACGTAGCTACCCGGCTATGCAACTGGCGTCACAACCGGTACACTAGAGGTACGTCCAACCCGGTCCTCTCGTACTAAGGTCAGCTCCTTTCAAATTTCCAACGCCCACAACAGATAGAGACCGAACTGTCTCACGACGTTCTGAACCCAGCTCGCGTGCCACTTTAATCGGCGAACAGCCGAACCCTTGGAACCTGCTCCAGCCCCAGGATGTGACGAGCCGACATCGAGGTGCCAAACCGCTCCGTCGATTTGAGCTCTTGGGAGCGATCAGCCTGTTATCCCCGGAGTACCTTTTATCCTTTGAGC